>OGJO01000710.1_pt1 | contig 17152 bp, 13 predicted proteins | sample 1572121 | NCBI WGS metagenome assembly OGJO01 (sample SAMEA2582081, study PRJEB24529) | metagenome | biome: Human gut stool | place: China | collected 2011
CTTGAAATTATCTATAGCTCAATTATAGACAAACTCACAGTATTTTTCAAACAAATAAATTATAACCATAAATGCTCTAAATTTTTAGATGATTTGAATATGTCTTAAATCCGCGATATCACAAGCCTTCCATCCTGCACATCAACCCTGACCTTATTAGACTCTATCCCCGCTGCCTCAAGCATCTCATCAGTGAGTTTTATCCTGTGCGCCTTGTCCAATACCGTATATTCCATTGCAGGGTGTTTCTTCAATTTCTCCGTGCTTACCTTTCCGTCAGATATAAGCACTGTGCGGTCTACACGGCCTGCAAGTGCCATATCGTGTGTGACTATGATGATGGTTATACCAAGCTCTTTGTTCAGCTTATGAAACAGCTCATAGATTGTATCAGCAGTCCTTGTATCAACAGCTCCGGTCGGTTCATCCGCAAGCAGTATGTCCGGCTTATTTGCCAGTGCCACCGCTATCGCTGCGCGTTGCTGCTCTCCTCCCGATAGCTGAGCCGGAAGCTTATCCTTATGCTCCTGTAATCCCACTGCATTTAACAGTTTAAGGGCATAGCTTTTATTATTATCCTTGCGTTTTTTTATAATTTCTCCGTGTTTTAAATTATCGGTATTTCCGGTATTTTCAAACATCATCACTGCCTCGACATTCTGCAGCACAGTCAGGTATGGGAACAGATTTTTAGCACTTTTCTGCCACACAAAGCCCACCTTGTCCCTGCGGTATCTCACCATTTCGGCTTCTGAATATGTGGAAATGTCTTTTCCGTCAATAGTGAGTACTCCCGCCGTTGGTGTTTCCAGTCCTCCTATCATATTTAAAAGGGTGGATTTTCCACTGCCGGATTTTCCTATTACCGCAAGCATCTCCCCTGTTTCCACCGTCAGGTCAAGTCCCTCCAGTGCCATCACCTTTTTATCGTCTGTCTCATATATTTTTACCAGTCCATCGCAATTTATCATCTGGTTTCTCCCTTTTAATTTAAATTACTATGCCGTCACTAAGCTCAAACACTTCATCTCCCAGCTCCATCAGGTTCGGATCATGCGTGGTCATAACTATTGTGATGTCCTCATCGTCTATCAACTCACGGAACAATCGCATGACTTCAAATCCAGAAGCGGTATCGAGTGCTCCTGTCGGCTCATCCGCAAAGACCACCTTCGGGCGATGAACCACAGCGCGCGCTATCGCAACTCTCTGCTGCTCACCTCCCGATAGTTGTTCCGGCATATGGTTCATGCGCTTTGAGAGTCCGACACGCTCAAGCAGCTCTGATACTCTGTCATGCGTATTCTCATTTATCACATCGGTTTTTGCATCTCCAATGTCATTATCCATATCAGTCAAATTCTTTTGTATCTGACGTTTATTTTTCGCAAGTCTAAGGGCAAATTCCACATTCTCATATGCCGTCATCGTGGGAATTAGTGCTATAGACTGGAATACAAATCCCATCTCATACCGCCTTAGCATTTCCCGTTCTTTCTCGGTCATCTGCTCGAGATTTTTATCCAGAAACTGCACACTTCCCTCTGTCGGCATATCAAGCGCACTAAGGATATTAAGAAGTGTGGTCTTTCCGGAGCCGGAACGCCCTTTTAAGATGGCAAGTGTTCCTTTTTTTATCTCCATGGATACTCCGTCAAGTGCGTGGACTGTTGTACCATCTCCCGCCTTGAAATATCTTTTTATATTTTGAGCAATTATCGCATTTTCCATATGTCACGACCTCATTTACCATGCTATAAAAACTTTCTACCGACTACCACAAAATCATTTTTATCTGCTAACTATCTTCTCCAAGCCTTAGTGCCTGTGCTATCTTCATACTCTTAAGCAGTCTGCTGATAACCACATAGCATACGGCTACAGCCACGAAAAGTACTCCTGTAAGCTCCAGCATATCAGATGGATAAATATATACATTTACTCCGATATTGTGTTTCTGCGGCAGATATATGATCGATATGAGCCTTACAAACATTGCTGTTGCAGTTATACCTATGCCTGCTCCCGCAAGAAGCGGCAGAAATGATAAAAAAATCTGCTCGTTTAAAAGCATTGCTTTTACCTCTCTCATTCTCATTCCCATTGCGCGGTATATACCAAACTGCAGCTCCCTCTGTTTTAGTGTCATAACCCAATACAGCAAAAATCCTACTGAGCACACTATCAGTGAAAGTATAAAACTTAATGTAAACATACCGTTTGTGATCTGCACTGTGGCTGAGTTTTTATTCTCGTCTATAAGCTGCTGCGCGGATGTTATATTCCTGTATATTTCACTCTGTACTTTTTCACTTTGAGTGTCTGTTAAATTGTCTGCTGTACTATCTGAATTTTCACTGTTCTCACCACCCAGATATCCCACAATATCATCTACCGTTTTTCCTTTTGACAGGTTCATCCACACACTGTACGGTGTCATGCCGAACTTTTCCACAACCGTAGCATAATTTGCAACGATCAGGTATTTCTCCTGCTCGGTCACATTTTTGTCTGCATCTGTCTCATAGGTGTAACGCTCGTAGCCCGGAAAACCTTTTACTATGGCACATACCTTTACATTCTCGGATGCGTAGATCTGATCATCATCGACAGCCTCCGGTACATACCTTGAGTAATTTAAGCTGTCACCAACTTTAAGTTCCAGATCTTTTGCCAGATTTGACGAAATGATGACTCCGTCCGGCTCTTTTGCCAGCTCATTCAGGTAATTGAACCAGTGCGCGTCATTAATATCATCATTTTGTCCACTCTGCAATTTTGCAGTCTCACCGAATTCTTTTGTGTTTATCGCCATAAGATATGCATCCGAAACCGAACCACTGCCTGCGGAAATGTCTACCCTCTCGTCCTCAAGCACACGCGTGACACCGTCACAGATGCCCTCATTTTTGAGCGACTCGTATTTACCGAAATCAGGCTCGTCATACATCCAGTTTACAGAGCCATTTTTATTGTATTGTATCCTGAGTCTGAAATCTTCGTTGTATATCGCATCACAGCCCACATTGTAGACGATACGCTGCTCCATATTGCTGTTCATGGTGCGCGCCATATTCGCGTCAAAAATACCGCCAGCCACTGTCATGATAAGAAATACTGCCAGAAATCCCTGATTGTATCTGGTTCGTTTTAGCTGTAAAAATGATGCATACATTGCCGGAGAAAAATGCTTTTTAAAGAGCCTGTCCACAAGCAGAATAATAAGTCCGGTAAGTCTTACGCACAAAAGTGCCGCTGCAAATATAAAAAGCGAATTGTCCAGTATCATGACAGGATCTATGCTCCTGTTCTCAAGAACAGATATCGCAAGCGTACTCTTCTGCTTGTTGTAATTGTAAAGCAGATATGCTGACAGAGCCAAAAGTATAACGTCTATAAAGCATTTCTCCCAAAGAGGCTTTTTCTTTGATATTCGTCCCCTACTGCTGCGCTCTGATATGGCATCCTTTGATTTTTTCCACACCGGAACTGTGATAAACAGCACCATGATAACTGCCGCTGCCACCGCATAGACAAGCATCTGCCATACAAATTTGTAAGTGCTTATATCCTTTGCCGTAAATCTTAAAAATCCGTCTGTAGATGCGGCAGCCCGGCACATTATATATCCGAGTACTATTCCGAGTACACAGCCCGCAAACGCTATTATTCCCGACTGCTGTAAGTACAAAATAAATACCTGTAATTTTGTCGCACCGCGGCTTCTTAAAACAAGTATGTCATTTTGCTCGAGCGAAAGTATCTGTACAGATATCATTCTTATAAATAAAATCAAAAGCACAAGACACGGCAGCTCCAACGCCCAAAGCATCAGCTTTATCGTCTTCTGCTGTGTAAAAAAGCGCTCCAGCGTATCACGGATGTTGTCATTGTAGAGCTTGTCAGCATCCTTAAACTGCTCCATATACCCATCATAAAGTGAGGCATTTTCCGTGTTGATCTGCGTATAATCCAGCATGAGAAAATCACTGTAGCTGATATTGTCCTCGCTGTAATACTGCATCATTTCGTCAAAAACATCCTGCGAAACAAATATCACATCGCCCATATCCGAAAGCCTCTTGGCCCAATATGGATTGTTTATATCTTTTTCACGACAGATCTGTGATATGACGAAAGTAATTTCCTTTTTCCCACTGCCATCAGGTACATGTAAATAGATTTTTTCACCTGCTACAAGTCCGTAGTGATCCATTGTCTTTTCGCTTATACTGCATTCGAATGTGGCTGTGTCAGTCTGAGATTTTACAACATCCGCGTACTCCGAAAGTCCCGGCAGATATCCTATTGTAAAATAATTGTTAGGTCCTCCAAACTCTGTATCTGCGCGTCCTCCTGGGAGTGTGATAAGCTGCTGTGAGGAAACCTTGTTTATATCCACATATTCAATCCACTTCTGCTCGTATCCTGACAGCTTATCAAGTACTGACTGCGAATCAGGATAATCTGCCACCGCATATGTTCCCTCGCGGCTCATCTGTGCAGGAAACTCATTCTGCTGTGTGGCATGATCCGTAAAAAGTCTGTCGAGTATCTGATTTCCCGCACCCTTTTCAAACATAGCGTGGCACACAAAAAGTGCTATAAACAAAGCCACTCCCATAAGCAGACACAAATTTAACCATTTTCTGTTTTTTAATTTATTAATTACGAAGCCAAACATATTTCATCGCCCTCATCAATACCGTAAAGCACAAGTGTATCGCTGCCTGATGTATAATCGCTCAATATTACCGGCTGCTTTACCACGCTGTCCCCATCAATTTTCCACACATAGTATGATATATCATCCTTGTCCATCGGATTGACCTGCTTGTGTATGATCGAAGTCGGCACCACTACCACCTTTTTAAAAGAAACATAAGAAAACTTTACAGCAGATGCCCTGGTCAGCTCATCCGGTATTCCATTGTCAAGTTTTATATAAAATGCTGCATTTCCATATCCTGAATCTGTGTTTCCTGTAATATGCACACCTTTATCATCCTGATTTATATATCCCCTTTGAGCTTGCCTGCCGTAACCGGCAAAACCGATACAGTTTCCGTAGATTGTTGTACCGTCCAGCTCAAGTGATACGCGCTCTCCCACATCTGCTATATTGTCCGTATATACTTTATAGTTATTGCTATCCTTTACCAGGACCTGCAGTACGTCCGTGGAATTTCCGGTTATCTGCAGGATATCTGAGCCTTCCTCCACATTATCTCCTGCCTTGACACTCACCTTTGAAACTTTGCCGTCATTTTTGGCATATACTGAAATATTTCCTTTGCCGTCATTTCCTGCGCTTATGCTGTCATATGCTGACTGTAGCCGGGAAAGCTGATAGGTGTGGTCTGCACCGGCAAGTTTTTTCTGCAGATCAAGCAGCTGTAAGTTCAATTTCAACTGCTGCTCTTCATATGCTGTATCCGGCTTTTCATCCTCCTGGTTATTTTCTTCTGCGCTGCTACCACCTTCAGATAAATCTTTTACCTGTTTATCGTAATCTGCGATCTTGTGCGCATAGGATTCATTCTCCGAGTCGATCTCATTTTTTGCCTCTGTTATGGCAGCTTTGCCCTCTCCGGTATCCACCACGTAAAGCAGCATCCCATTTTCTACCGTATCGTCCTGCTTCACATTGACCGATACGATCTGCCCTTCATAATCACAGGTTTCGGTTATCGTCCCTGCGTCAGATCTGCTGTAGCTCACACCGTAGTTTGCTATATCAAAGTCAGACCTTGTTACCGTATATTTGCTGTACCTTGTCGGAACCTGATCTGTAGAATTATAGTAGACCAGCTCCCCCTCTTTTAAGCCCTCTGTGACCTGTGTATAGTTTTCATCATACTCACCTGTTGTTATGATGCGTTTCTCGCGGCCGCCCTCATCATTTTTCACATAGACATATCTGGTATCGCCATCCTTATAGATGGAATCTTTTCCCACGACAAGTGCCTGATTTGCTTTTGTCTTTTCAAAATATACCGGATACATCTGTCCTGCCGTAAGAAACAGCTTTTCCCTGCTTTCCACGCACACATCCGGATAGCGGTTGTTTATCTTCGAAAGTACCAAAACCTCTGATGTATATTGAGACTCGGTGACATCATATTTTTCGCCATCGACTATCACATATTTCTTGTCATAATCGCTGTATTTGTACTCATTTATGGCTGTATCTTTTATATCCAGCACAAGGTCATCCGTATCGGAGACAATGACTATATTCTCGTATGCCGCAGCAGACCTTCCACCTGTCAGCTTCTTAGTGTAAGTGACAAGACCGCTGTGGGCTGCCTTAAGCGTTCCATCATCAACGATCTGCTGATATAAAGCCATCTGCTCATTGATCTTTTGCACTCGGTATTCGTGAAGCTGCTTATCGTACCGTTCATTTTCCTGTTCTGTGGCTATCAGTGTGTTGTTCTCCTGCTCTGCTGCCTGACTCTCCCATAATTTGATCTGCGTATCCGAGATCTGCGCGGATATCTCATATGTCTCATTCTCATGCGCCAGCGCATCCTTACATTCCTGCAACTGTTTTTTTGCCTCATCCACATCACAGACTGCAAGCACATCCCCCGCATTTACTGTATCTCCCGGCTCCACATATATCTGTGAAATATTTACATTGGCACTGTAGTAATTGCAGTAATCCCTCGGAACTGCAGTAGCAATCAGCACCTGCATAGAGCCGATCGTACCGTATTCCACAGGTCTATAGGCTTCATTTAACGCTACAGGTTCTTCAAGCTTTGGTATGCTGCTTTCTGTCATTTTTCCACAGCCGCCTGCCACAAACGATACACATATCCCCAGTACTGCCAGTTTTTTTATTGATAAAAGGTTTCTGATCTTCACTGCAAAACCACCTCATCCCCGCTTTTAAGTCCTTCTGTGATGATCCGGTAGTCTCCCACCTGATCTGCGACACTTATCCATACCGCCTGTCTGTATCCATTCTCATCCAGTGTGTATACAAAATACCTGCCATCCTTCTCATGTACTGCGTCCTTTTGCACATACACAGCATTTTCTATAGCAGGGCGCGTCACTTCCATGGAAAATATCTGTGCATCCGATACTGCCGACATGTCCGATACCGGTTCAAAAACAACCTTTTTATCGTCCACCTCTTTTACCTTAAGTTCAAACTCTATATCAGATGCTGTTGCCGTGTATACATCACCTACATTAAAGTCATAACCTTCCGGTCTGTCAGCCTCGTAATTGCCGTTTCCGCTGATTTCTGTTATAAGATTGCTGCCCGGTTCAAAAACTCCCGCCAAAAGTGAATTGTTCATTGCTGTGATCGTGCCATCCTCGGATGCCGTAATCTGATATCTCGACAGTTTTTCCTCTGCCTCATCAAGATAAAGCTGCGCAACCTCTGTATCCTTATCAAGCTGGGCAATATCGCTTGAATAATCCTGAGTATCATCGATTTTCATAATAGCCCTGTAGTGCTCTGCCAGAAGCTTATTCTGACTGATCTGCCCGCTGTAGTCCTCAATCTTTTTCTGTATCTCCCCGGATTTAAAAGCCACCAGTATATCGCCCTTTTTCACATGATCACCCACTGCCACATTTACCTTTTCGAGCGTAAGCTCCGTGTTTGTCGCACCATAGGAAAACCTGGTATAGCCCTGCGCGCTCAGACTGATGGTAGTCTGAGGTGTGAGTGAACCGCTCTGTACCGTAACTGTCTGGTATGATATTTTCTCGTAGGAAGCTCTGTCCGTCTGTGCAAGCTCCTTTTGTGCCGCCCCACATCCTGAAAATAAAATAGAGGTAATTGCAGCGGTAAGCGTCAAACGACTTATATATTTTTTCTTTCTGTTAATCATATATTTTTCACATCTTTTCCATCAAAATATGAACCCGATCTATTATCTAAAAATGTAACTCCATGTGTAAACTTTTTGTATCATGTATTGCATTTTTTATTATATAATTTCCCTTAGTCTCCATGCACACTTCTCTCTGATTCAGAATATCTGCTCCGGCTCAATCACTGTTCCGTCTATTGCATTTACAAATACCGGACACGATTCGACCTCTCCTCCTTGCAGCAGCTCAAGGCTCCATGCCGGGATATAGCTGAATCTCTGTGAATCTGAGCTGTCCTTTACCCTGATATAGCCAAGTGTCAGATAACGATATTGTGTATCCGCTTCCACAATATATTTATCCGGGTGGCTTTCAAGCTCATTTCTTGCAATCTTATAAATATTTGACACCGGTAAGAGCTCCACCTTCTGCTGTTTTTTCACAATGCTTACCGGCTCTGCTATATCAAATCTATAGACACCATATTCATTTACATTGAAACTGCCTGTCTCATAACCAGGACAGTCCATAGGACAAAATTTGATATAAGCTGAATAATCAAATATATTCAGTGATTTTGAATACACTACATCATCTGCGCCAAGCGAATATTCAAGCGCATAGCCCCATATGGCTCTATGCACATCCCCCTCCTTATATACATTATCCTCAGTCTTGTTATATCCCTCCCATTCACAGTCGCTTTCTCCTGTTTTAATCATTGACTCAATTCCTATTGCCTGCATGAAGTCACCTGCTTTCTTCTTTGCCTCATCAACCGAAATATTTGCCTCGTTGTCATCGCTTACCGGCATGTCTCCAACAATAAAGTCACCGTTTAAATACCTCACCGTATCATACTCTTTCAGGGATTTTGGTCCATAGTACTGCTTCACATAGCCATCATCAAATATAGTACTCCGCTCATCAGGGTCCCCATCTGAAACTCTCTTCACGCATCTGTCAAGCGGATAGCTCTGGATGCCTGATAGCACACTGTTGTCATCATCTGGCCTTGAAAACTGAAGGTGAAACCAGGTATCACCTATTTTTCCGACAAAATCATCACAGGAGTCATATTCTGTGGCCTCTGTCCACACATCAGCTGCCGTTTCAAGTGCTTTTGTGCACTCAGTCTTCATATCATCCTGCCATTTCAAAATCTCATCAGAGGCATCATCCAGCAGACTGTTGTTGTCCCTGTCAAGAGTCTCAATAATCTCTTCAAGCTCCTTTTTTGTCATGTGCGCATAGTCGTAATAATAGACCTGTGAATCACCAAAATATGCCTTTATCACCTTTTCCTTTAACTCCTTGGTACAAGGTATGCTCTCCACCTCTGTGACTGACATGGTATCACATTCCGGCAATCTGACATCTGCTGTGATTTTCACCTTTTCCTCAGTGTCTCCCACATTTACTGTGAGCTCATCATTAAAACTTGTATTGGTGTCAAAATCCTTTACACTGCTTACCACATTTTGGGATTTTACCTCCGTGTCCACGCCATAATCCACCTTTTTGCCGGCACAGCCTGCGAGTGATATGAGGACAAGTGCCTCGATGAGTGTCATAATTGCTTTTTTCTTCTTTCCCATAATAGTTCTCCATAAATTTTAAAATACATCCTCGGAATTGATTATTGTACCATCTATTGCATTTACAAGTATCACATTTTTCTTTTGTGAATCAACCAGCCGCGAAAATGACCATACAGGCACATAACTGTATTTTGCAGTTTCATTCTTATCTTTCAGCCTGAAATATGTAAGCTGCATATTGTTAAAGCTTGTGTTTATCTCAAGCTCATATTTGTCGACATTGTTTTTTAGCTGCTCCTTAATTATCTGCTCTATATTCTTTAAAGAAAGCAGCTCCACACCGCCGGATATGCTTGTCACACTCACCGGATATTCTATAACCACATCAATTATTCCATTGTCTGTAACAGTTAGCTGAATACTGTCACCCAATGTAATGTCTTTCGTATCCTCGGGAAGCATAGAGTCACATTCTGATGAATCAAAGCTATCCTTAAAAACCTGTCCATCAATGCCTGTTCCATACGAATACACATATCCCCACAATGTGTTCCTGCGGCTCTCCCAGTTTTCATCCCCATTATTAAATCCCAGCCAGTTACAATCGCACTCTCCACGCTCAACCTGATTTGACAGTCCAAGCTTTCCCATAAAGTCCTGCACAAGTTTTTTTGACTCTGCTGCACTTCTTGTACATTCATTTCCATCAGCTCCGGCACTGTCTGTCAGATTATCCTCCTGAAATGTCTGCGAGACATTATCATAATTTTCCTCCTTAAATGAAGGTGGTCCGTAATATTTTCCATCGAGCTTAAAGACATAAGCATTTACCCAATGCTCTTCAAATGTTACCTCACAAAATGTATCTCCTTTATAGCCAGCATACTCGTCACAGCTTTGTAAATCAGAAGCAATTGTATACGAGATTTTCGCATCAGTCAGTAAATCCCGATAACCTGATAAATCCTGCTCCATTTGCTGTGCCAGCTCCTGTTTTGTACTATCATCCATATCATCCCTGCTGTTCATTTTATTCAGCTCACGGGATTTTAAATCTATATAAGAATTCAATTCATCAACTGTATAATGCTCTAAATCATGATAATAATACTCTCCACCACCAAAGTACGCATCTAAAAACCTTTTCTTGTACTCTGTATCGAGCTTCACATCCTCCACTCCAACAACATGCATGGTTTCACAATCTGGCACCAGTATTTTGGCATCGATTCCCAGGGTTACATCTCCTTTTTTTGTCTGGACAGTTATATTTTCGACCCATGGCTTGTCAGTCCTTAAATCAGATACCTTAGAAGCGTTCTTTTGCTCCTTTACCTCCGTGTCCACACCATAATCCACCTTTTTGCCGGCACAGCCTGTGAGTGATGTGAGGACAAGTGCCTCGATGAGTGTCATAATTGCTGCAAATAATCTCATATTTCGTGAAGATATGTTACCCCTTTTATCCATATGTAGCTCTCCTCCCTTTTTTTCTTTCCCGGTGACTATTCAGAATAGTTATCTTCCATGTTGTTATAATGAGTATATATGTCAGTTGTAAACTTTTTGTATCATACATTGCATTTTTATTATAAAAACCCGGTCTGCACATACTTATGCAAACCGGGTCTATATCACTTCTCATGAATCGCATATACATATTCATTTTCCTGTAAAAACTGCAGCACCTCATAGCTTTCATTATTTTTTTGCTCCACTGCTGTTGTCTCGGATATCAGTTTAAGCTTTGAAAAATCTATCCCGCTGTAGTCAAAATATCCTTTGTAAGCAGACAAATCATTTTCTGCCTGTGATTCATCATCTGCCTGCAAAGCCTCTTTATATTCACTCATATCACTAATATCCTTCATATGTGCTTTTGCCATAATGATTGTCCCATCCTCAAGCATCCAGATTGTATGATTTTGTGTACCATCATACTTCTCAAACCTGATTATCCAGTAATATGCCGTATATGTGTTAAAGGTATTATCCGATGCCTTTTTCGCTGCTGCCTCCCATGTATACCAGTTAGAATAGTCAGGTGAAAGATTTACAGGATAGAGCTTTTCTTCATAAAGCTTTTCTATGCTTTTTCTGCATGTGGCAACTGCCTGATAATCCTGCTCATCCATCTCATAAGAGGCAGCGTCATCTGTCGTGCTGTCCCACTTCCCGTCTATGAGCGAGAGTTTCTCTGACAATTTCAGATTGACAGATGCTTCCTTTGCCATTACAGAGCCTGAAGGCAGATAGCTTTTAGGAACCTTCGCCACATGATCATGTTCACTTTTTTGGTTTGCCTCAAGCACTATGCCAGGCACCATGATGCCTGCTATTACTATACAGATTACTGCAACAGACATTATTATTAATTTGAAGCTGTCTTTTTTCATATCTTCCTTTAAATCTTACGAATTTACCATTTTTTTATCTATATTGCGTTCAGATTACCACGGCAGCAAAATCCTCATAGTTGTTCCGCATCCGGGTTCACTTTCCACTGAAAGTACTGCATTATGGTGCTCTAAAATGATTGCCACAAGCGACATTCCGATTCCGGCACCGCCCTCTTTTCGGGCTCTTGATTTGTCTGCCATATAAAACTCATCACAAATTTTTGCCGCCTGTTCCTTAGTCATTCCGATTCCGTGATCGATTATGCAGATTTCATATGCCGTCATACATTTCCCGTCATCTGCTGATTCGGCTTCGCCTATATCCGTTTTATCTTTACGTATATTACAAGCCCTATTGTCCACAAATTTTCCTGTAACCTCAACCTGCTGACCTTCTTCTGATGCTTTCCTTGCATTATCCATCATATTGACAAGTGCTGTAACCAGAAGTTCTCTATTCACGGTCAGCACAGTATCCTCTATCTCTGTTTCTATAGTAAGATGCCTGTTTTCGTATGCAGGCTCAACAACCTTTACCACCTCTGCACAAAGATCTGCCATATGAACCCGCGCTTTTTCAATATCATGCCGGCGCAGATATATCAGCTCAAAAAGCTTCTGCGACATGCTCTCCAGACGTTTTCCCTCCGAAAAAATATATCCAAGCGCCATCATCTGTTCCTCTCTCGGAAGCTCCAGTGAACGCATCGTGTCTGCATATCCAATGATTGACGTCATAGGGGTTTTTATCTCGTGGGTAAAATCCGCTACAAACTGCTCACGCCTGTGCACCATATCGTTAAGCTCGTCTACATGATCCGATACTGCCTGCGCCATGATATTAAATTTCTGCGCAAGAAGCCCTATCTCATCATGACTTTTTACGTTTACCCTTGTGGCATAATCCCCCTGCGCTATTTCCTCGCTGACATGGTTAAGCTTCTCGAGCGGCTTTGTCATGTACCTGCTGATAAAATACATTGCTGCCGACTCTGCAATCAATATGACTATTATTATCAGCCTGAAATAGTTTATCTGCTCATCAAGCAGTGTATACGCCTCTGATGCATCGCATTTACTTACTATCCAGAGATTTTTTTCATCTATCACACTCTGCGAAGTAACATAGATATAGTGCTTTTGGGATTCTTCTTTAATCACATAGTTTTTGTTTCCTGTTGTGAGATTTTTGAAAAGTGTATCACCTATCCTTGCATCACTTTTATCATCTGTATATACTTTTTCACCATCAAAATATATATAGAAAAATGAATCTCTTGAGCGCACACTGCTGCTTACACGGCTTCCGATCTGCGGAAGTTGCGCGGCTATTGATGATGCGGAAATGCTGCTCTTTTCTGCATTATTGTTATCTATATTATTGTTCGAAGTTTCAGAATTATCGGAAACTGAATTTAAAAGCTGCAAAAGCTCATACTCCACAGAGGACTGTACCAGATTATTCTGCACAATAGCATTTTTAAGCTGTGTCTGCTTCGCAAGCTCAAAATTCTTGTGTATCATGAGGTAACCCACCAGCCCCAGTCCAAGTGAAAGCAGTATTAAATTTGTGAACAATACCTTGTACCTGAATTTCATTTAGCCCTCTTTTTGTATATTACGCTTACCCATATTCAAAGGTCTTTAGTTTTCTGTTCTTCCAGCCTGTATCCCGCCTTAAATACGGTTTTAAGGCAGTCTCCTATATCCAGCTTTTTGCGCAGTCTCTGTATGTGAAGATCGAGCGTCCTCGACTCGACAGAGTACTCACTTCCCCATATTTCTTCATATATCTTTTCTCTGAAAAGTGTGATATTTTTATTGCGCATCAGAAGCTCAAGCAGCTCAAATTCCTTCGGTGTAAGCTCTATATGCTTCCCTGCCTTTGATACATTCTGGTTTTTCGTATCGATAGCTATATCCTTAAAGGTAAGCTGCTGCTCCATCTTATTATAACGTCTTAGCACTATATTTACCCTGGCTAAAAGCTCAACTATCTCAAAAGGCTTTATCATATAATCCTCAGCACCGGACGTAAGGCCTCTTAGCCTGTCATCTAAAGAGGCTTTGGCTGTGAGAAATATCACAGGTATGCCAAGTGGTTTTATGTATTCCATGAGTTCAAAACCGTTTAGCTTCGGCAGCATTACATCAAGTATTATCAGGTCAAAATTTCTCTCCTCCAGAATATCTGCCGCCTCCATACCATCAAAGGCACAGGTGCAGGTATAGCCTGCTTTCATGAGATTTAATCTGATGAGGTCCGATATCGGTTTTTCGTCTTCCACTATAAGTATTTCTATCATAATGTTCCTTCTAAAATTTTATGTTCTTTATATAAATCTTTGCATATTCTTCTTTTGCTGTCAATCCTAAGGAGCATGTATCAGCCCGGATTATGCATTGCTTTTTCTATATTAACAGATACTTGTATCTAAAATGTATCAGGCGCAAGCAATTACATACGAAAAATCCGCCACGCGCATTCCCCGGCATGACGGATTTTCTTTAATCATATTTCCCCGTAACCTCTTATTTTTAAAAATAACATATAGTAACCCGCTTATTTAATATCAATCTGACACATCTTCATGGTGATTAGTGCCGCCTCATGACTGTCCGGTGTGACACCTGCACAGCACGATGCATCCACTGAAACCGGCACGTCCGGAAACTGTGCTTTTAGAATAAGTGCATTTGATACAACACATATATCAGTACACAGTCCCACAAGCTCAATCTCATCAAAGCTGCGCTCATTCCAGTTCGGCCATCCAAAATTCGGCTTGTCGATACAATCTGCGCCTGCGACATAGAGACCATCAGCTATTTCCCAGCCCTTTGTTCCCTTTATGCAGTGCTTCACAGGAAGCTTCTTTCCTTCCGGTGTATCGAGGTAATCCTCATCATGTGTATCCCTTGTATAAATTATTTCATCACCATTTGACCTATATTCTTTAATCTTTGCAGCAACATTTCCAACAATCGCCTGAGCTTCCTTTGTGCCAAGTGCTCCGTCTATAAAATCATTCTGCATATCTACAACTATCAATGTCTTCATATTCTGCTCCTTTTCTGTCATATATCCTGTAATTTTTTCATTATATAATAATTTTTTTTACCCCGCAACAAAACCTGTCATTTATACTAAAAAAGATGCGCAAAACTAATACTATTTTACGCATCTTTGACATATTTTATATTCTGAATAATTACATTTATTTCATGTACTCAGGTGTCACATTCCTGCCCATGCCCTCAAGCATTTCCTTATCACTTCTGATTGTGGCACACGCTACTGTCGTAAGCATGTTTCCTGTAATTGTGGCTGATGCTCCAGATTTGAATGCAAGCTCTCCGTCATTTGTAAGCAGCGCCCTTCCGGCAGCAAGACGTATGTCAGCCTTTGGATTTATATACCTGAAAAATGACACTGTACGCAGTATATCAGGCTCACTGATATGCTCAAGTCCCTCAAGCGGAGTGCCTGCAATCGGCATAAGCGCATTAAGCGGAATGGAATCCACTCCTACCTCTGCAAGGCTGACTGCCATATCCAGCCTGTCCTCCCAGGTCTCACCCATTCCGATGATGCCGCCTGAGCACGCATACATGCCCTCTGCCTTCACCTTTTTAAGCGTCTCAATCTTCATATCATAGGTGTGTGTGGTGCATATATTGGGGAAATTACGCTTTGAGGTCTCTATATTGTGGTGATAGCTGCTGACACCTGCCTCGTGCAGTCTGTGAAGCTGCTCTGCTGAAAGAAAGCCCATTGACGCACATAAATCAATCTTGCACTCTCTGTTCATGGTCTCATATGCATGTATTGCCTTGTCAAACTCCTCACCTGTCAGCGCTTTTCCCGCTGTAACTATCGAGAAACGGTCTACGCCCTCTCTCTCATTCATCCTGCACGCCTCAAGTATCTTTTCCTCAGGTAAAAAATCATAAACCTCACAATTTGTATGATTATGTGCTGACTGCGCACAATACTTGCAGTCCTCCGGACATTTTCCGCTTCTTCCGTTTATTATCGAGCACAAATCTACCTTGTCGCCGATAAACTTCTCCCTGATCATATCTGCGCCCTTACACAGCTCGTCTAAATCACATGTAAGGAAAAATGATAGGTCATCATCCCTTGTGATTCTTCTTCCGTCTATTATCTCCTGTGCCAGTGTTATTAGATCCATTTTAATCTCCTTCGTGTCCTGTATTTCTTTTCTCATTTAATAAGTATCATTATAATACATATCATCCGTTATAATTGTCAACTATAAATTTTTTCTCGGTTAACAATGATAATAAAAAAACAGAAAAACGTCAAGATGTTTTTATATATTTAAACCAGCATAATCAATGTTCCTGCTATGATGAGCACCAGTCCTGTAAAGGATTTAATCGTCAGTTTTTCCTTAAATACGAAATATGAAAACACGATTGACACAACTATGCTCAGCTTATCTATAGGCACTACGACACTCGCAAGTCCGTCCTGCAGTGCCTTGTAATAGCAAAGCCATGAGCCGCCTGTTGCAAGTCCCGAAAGGCAGATAAAGCCAAGCTCTTTTTTCTCTATATGCTTTATGGTGTGCTGTTTTCCTGTGGCAAATACCACTATCCACGCCATGATAAGCACCACTATCGTCCTTATCGCAGTTCCCAGATTAGAATTGATCCCCTCTATACCGACCTTTCCCAGTATTGAGGTGAAGCTGGCAAAAACAGCAGACAGCACTGCATAAAACAGCCATCCATGAGAACCCCTGGCCTTATTCTGCTCTTCCTGTGATATCTCCTTTTTGGTGATCATCATATACGTTCCAATTGCTATAAGCACCACACATACCAGCCTGAGTACGTTTATCTCCTCTTTAAAAAAGATAAATGCTAGTATAATGGTCAGTATTGTGCTTGATTTATCAATCGGCACCACTCTGTTTACATCGCCAAGCTGGAGTGCTTTAAAATAACAGAGCCATGAGGCTCCGGTAGCGACTCCTGAAAGCATCAGAAATATCCATGTCTTTGCTGACACAGCTGTGATCTGCCCCTGCGCTTTAACCACAAATACCATAATCCATGAAAAAATCAAAACTACAATTGTCCTGATTGCAGTTGCTACGTTTGAATCAGTTTTTTTGATACCACACTTTGCCAGTATTGATGTTATACCCGCAAAAAATGCGGATCCAAATGCATATAATACCCACATATTTTCCTCTGTCCAGCGCTAGGTCAACTCCGTTGTCCGGAGTTCGATTCCTACGATGTCTGACATTAAAAAACGCCTCTTTAAGAGAGGCATTTTTAATGAGACATCGGGGATTCGAACCCCGGACAACTTGATTAAAAGTCAAGTGCTCT
>OGJO01000725.1_pt1 | contig 16884 bp, 7 predicted proteins | sample 1572121 | NCBI WGS metagenome assembly OGJO01 (sample SAMEA2582081, study PRJEB24529) | metagenome | biome: Human gut stool | place: China | collected 2011
GGTCCGGTGGGGGAGTCGGCTACGGCAACTCCTATCTGCTTGCCTTTGTTGGTCGTCGGGTTGGCACTATAATAAAAGAAGTATTTATACTTCCCGTCTATCTTCTTTTCTTCAATGCAGGGAGCCCATGCGTTTCCGTTTGCCCAAGACACATTTTTGCCCATCTCCAGAATCACAGTCTCTTCTTTCCATGTCTTTAAATTCTTCGATGAAAAGACCTTAAAATAACTTCCGCCCCATCCTGGAAATCCGTCACTGGTGGGGTAAATATAATAGCGTTTTGTCTGATGAGAATACAGTACTTCCGGGTCGGCATGGAACCCCGGTAGAATAGGGTTACCGGATTTCTTATTTTGTGCCGTTACTTGTACTGCTCCGATGAGTAATAAGTGGAATAGAAAGATTTTGGTAAATAAATGCTTCATGATATTTACAGTTAGATTTTTGTTATATTATAAGTACGACAAAGATAGGGGATCCACCTAAATAAAAAGGTTACATATCTGTCAAAGGAGGGTAATTATCATTCATAATAGGGAAGATGATCTAAATTTGGACTTTAATGAACGGTATTCGGATGTCCTTTTGTATCTAAAGCATTATTTTTGCGCTGAATCTAAAAAATAGTTGGTTACCATGAGAGCAAAGCTGATTTTACCTTTTCTGATTTTATATTTGTTCTGTCATTTGCTGTCGGTGCAGGGACACGAAGTTGACACTGTAAATCCCGGCAGTGATAAAAATGTAGCATCTTCTCAAGTGTATGAAGTAACTTCCGAAGGAGCTTGGTGTTGGTTTGCTGATCCGCGCGCATTGCATTATGAGAATGAAAAAGGTACAATAAACAAGACATATATCGGCTATATTGATATACACGGCAATATTAAAGCGATGCAGTATGACTTTAAAAAGAAAAGACAGGACGAGGTACTGATCCGTTCTTATTTTCAACCGGATGATCACAATAATCCGACGTTTCTGGTATTGCCGGATGAACGGATTATGATCTTTTATTCCCGTCACACGGATGAGCCTTGTTTCTACTATCGTATTTCCCGCATTCCCGGAGATATTACGACATTGGGAGAGGAAAAGGTGATTAAAACAAAGGACAATACCACCTATCCGTCCCCGTTTATTTTATCGGATGATCCGGAACATATCTATCTATGTTGGCGGGGGATTGGCTGGCACCCTACTATCGCCAAGCTGTCGTTGCCCGATCAGAATGATCAGGTGGCGGTGGAATGGGGACCGTATCAGATAGTACAGTCTACCGGGGCCCGTCCTTATGCCAAGTATATGTCGAATGGGAAAGATAAAATTTATTTTGCTTATACGACCGGTCATCCGGATAATGAGAATCCTAATTTTTTGTACTTTAATTATATAGATGTTCATTCTTTGCAGTTGAAGGATGTTAAGGGGAATACTCTTTCGACTATTGCTGACGGTACTTTTAAAGTGAATAAGACGGGTGACTATGTGCGTCAGTATCCATCTACTCTGGTAGATAATCCATCCGCACGTGATTGGGTATGGCAGGTTGCTTTGGATGAGAATGATAATCCGGTCATTGCAATGGTGCGAATCAGCAGTGATAAGAATTCCCATGATTACTATTATGCGAAGTGGAACGGACACGAATGGAAGAAGACATTCCTTGGTAACGCCGGTGGTCATTTTCACCGGACACCAAACTTGGAGAAATGTTACAGTGCCGGTATGACTATAGATCCGTCGAATACGAATCATGTTTATTGCTCGTTGCCTGTGGAAGGAAAGCAAGGGAAGGTTTACGAGATCATGAAATTTATCTTGAACGAGGCCGGGGAGGTGGTCTCTACAGAAGCGGTTACGCAAGACTCGCAGCAGAATAATGTCCGTCCTTATATAATACCTGATTCAAAAAATACGCCTTTGCGGCTCACATGGATGTATGGCAATTATTACGATTGGATTGTCAGTTCACGGTATCCGGAAGGTTATTGCACAGGGATTGCCTGTGATTTTAAAGGTTTCCCGGGTGCGAAGAAAAAGAAAAATGTTGTAGCGGAGAAGGATTTTAAGTTCAACCCGAAGGTGGCTTTTGTATTGGAACAAACGGTCACTCTGGATGCGGACAATTATCAAGGGTGCCTTTTACAATTGGGCGATCTTCAATATTATCTGAACGGACAAACCATGAAACCGGAAGTTAGATATAACGGAAAGGTATATCCTAGCACAAATATACTTGGAACATCTGATTGCTGGAAAACAACTTCGCGCAATACAGGCGGTGAGTGGTACACTCCACAAAAGTACGGGAGTTTCAAGTTAGAGCTGGAGTATAAGAAGGGAGTATTATGTGTGTATATTAACGGATTGCTGGATCAAAAAATAGAAATACAATGAGAAGGAAAGTTTTAAGAGATTTTGTGATAGGAGTTCTTTTATTATTTGTTCTCCCGTTGGCAGAACTGTCAGTCGCCATTGCTCAGGAGAGTGTGTTTACTGTACAGCAGCCTGACTTTCAAAAGAGTCCTTATACGGGAATGACACGTCAACACTGGATACAGGCGGGTGAGTATCTGCTGAAAGGAGCATTCGGTTATATCCATACGTTGGATGACCAGATGTACTTTCCGAAGCAACTGGACAAAACATATCCCAATAATGACGGCCAAGTTCCGGTTGCTAAGCTGGAGGGGCTGGCACGAACCTTATTTATTGCAGCACCCCTGTTGAAAGATAATCCGGAACTGGTAATGAATGGAATAAGAGTAGCAGATTACTATCGGCACCAATTAGTCGGTATCTCTAATCCGAAAAGTCCGAGTTTTATTCCTCATCGTAAAGGAGGACCTAGTCAGACGTTACTGGAGTTAGGGTCTTTGGCTATTTCAATGAAAGCGGCTCAGGCTGTTTTGTGGGACCCGCTGACAAAAGCGCAAAAGGATTCGCTTGCTGTAACCATGCTGAGCTACGGAGAAGGACCGACCATCGGCTCTAACTGGATGTTCTTTAATGTCTTTATTTTAAGTTTTCTGAAAGATCAGGGCTATGCAGTGGATGAGAGCTATCTGGAGTCGAATTTAAAGAAACTGCTGGCACGTTATCGGGGTGAAGGCTGGTACAATGATGCTCCGGCTTATGATTATTACAGTGCGTGGGCTTATCAGACATATGGTCCCATTTGGGCAGAAATGTTTGGCAAGAAGCAATTTCCCCAGTTGGCACAGCAGTTCATGGCAAACCAGCATGATATGGTAGCTAACTATCCATATATGTTTAGCCGGGATGGTAAGATGAATATGTGGGGACGAAGCATCTGCTATCGTTTTGCAGCGACTGCCCCGTTGTCTCTGTGGGAATATGATAAAAGTGGCGATGTAAATTATGGCTGGATAAGGAGGATTGCTTCTTCTACTTTGCTGCAATTTCTGGAAAATCCGAAATTTCTGGAAGAAGGGGTTCCAACGATGGGATTTTATGGTCCGTTTGCTCCTGCTGTGCAGATTTATAGTTGTCGGGGTAGTGTATACTGGTGCGGAAAAGCTTTTTTGAGTTTGCTGTTACCGGAAAACTCAGACTTCTGGTCTGCTACCGAAAATAACGGTCCTTGGGATAAAGAACTGAAAAAAGGGAATGTCTATAATAAGTTTCAGCCGGGAACCAATTTGTTGATTACGAATTATCCGAATAGCGGAGGCGCTGAGATGCGCTCATGGTGCCATGAAACTGTTGCAAAGGACTGGCAGAAGTTTCGTAGTACGGAGAATTATAACAAATTGGCTTACAATACGGAATTCCCGTGGATGGCGGATGGTAAGAACGGAGAAATATCCATGAATTACGGAACAAAGAATCAGAAAGGCGAGTGGGAAGTATTACGGCTTTATACGTTCCAAAGTTTTAAAGATGGTATCTATCGCCGTGATGCCGTACTTGAAACAGACAGTACAGTAAGATATCAACTGGCCGATATTCCGCTACCGAACGGAATCTTGAGAGTGGATAAAGTTTCGGTCTCCGAACCGACGGAAATCTGTTTGGGACATTATTCACTGCCTCGTTTGAATGGTGTATTTAAAGAAACATCCCGGAGGGTCGGCAAGCTGGATATTCCGGTTATTGATAACGGAGAGTATGAACTGGCTATGATACCATTGGCTGGATGGGATAAACTATATACATCGTATCCGAAAGGGTTGCATCCTGTCAGTGATGAGTGTGCTTTGATTATGGCTTCTGATAAATTGGCTGGTAGCAAGATTTATATGACACTTCAACTTTGGAAGAAGAATGAAGCTAAGAATGGCTTTACAAAGAAAGAGTTGAATCCGGTCCGGTCGATAGAAATTTCGGAAGATAAGAAACAAGTGACAGTGCGTCTGGATACGAAAGAGATAAAAACGATTCTATTTGAGTAATTTTAAAATATGAGAAGTGTACAGTGGAAGTGTTTTTCCACTGTATTTTTTTATGTATAGTGATGAGTCTTAAATGCCTATATGGTGAATTTCCCTTCAAAAAGTTCTACTTATCAGTATATCTGTAAAGCTAGAACTGTCTAATCGTTGTTTATTAAATTTTTTATTCATAATTTTGGTCGTATATACAGTTATGGTATTATATTTGTATTTAACGAACAAAATATGATCATATGAAAAACACGCGAATCGTTATCCTTTATTATAAGCTGAGTTTTTTGATTTTGTTTTTGCTTTTGAAGTCTGCTTTGTTATTGGCGACAGAGGATGTCATCTACAACCTCAAATTTAAGCAACTTTCTGCTCCATATTTCTTGCCGACAAATGAAGTACAAAAAGTGTATCAAGATAAAGATGGATTTATCTGGTTCGCTACTCGTAATGGACTTTGCCAGTATAATGGCTATGAGACCACTCTTTATAAATCTAATCTTTATTCTCCGGATTTATTGACTACCAATAGCATCACTTGTTTGGTTGATGATAATAATAATAATCTTTGGATCGGTACATCGGAAGGACTGAACGTGATGGATAAAAGAACCGGAGAAATAAAAAAGTATAAAGCACCATATCTTTCTAACAATGTAGTGTCTGCTCTGTGTGTGACTCGTGATAATACAGTTTGGGTGGGGACGGATAACGGTTTATGTCGTTATGTTGCAGAGAAAGATACTTTTGTAGTTTGTGGAGATGACTTTGGAGATAGTAGACTGCGGTATGTTACCATAAAATCATTATTAGAAGATTCAGATGGCGATCTCTGGATTGGAACTTGGGCACAAGGCTTATTTCGTTATTCTCCATCCACAGATAAAGTGGAAATATATCCGAAAATCAATGACCAATATTCTTCTCATGTAATTTATGAAGATAGTAATAAAGATATTTGGGTAGGGAGTTGGGGATATGGTCTTTTTAAATTGCAGAATCCTAAAGATATGCAACGTGTGTCTTATCAGCGTTTTCTGCATGAGAACGGTGATGATTCCAGTTTGTCTGATAATATAGTATATGATATAGCAGAAGATATCAATACTCACACCCTGTGGGTTGGTACACGTAGTGGGTTGAGTATCTTAAAACTTGATGAACCGGACGCATTTATTAATTATAAATCGGGAAAAACAGATTATCGTATTCCTTCTGACGAGGTTAACTCGATTATGCGTGATGCTCAGAGGAATATGTGGATAGGGGCTATTGGGGGAGGAGTTCTGATGGCTGATACACGTCAATCTACATTTGCTTTATATACACTTAACTTTGGAGATGAAGATATTCCGGTAACTTCCGTTCGTACCTTATTTGCTGATTCAGATCAAAACCTATGGATTGGAGTAGGAACTTACGGACTAGCCTGTAGAGAGTATGAAACAGGAAAGCTAAAGATGTATTCGCACATACCGGAATTTTCGGGGTTAAAAGATTTGCCATCCCTTTTCGCAGTTACCCAGCGTAAGAAGAGTGGTGAAATCTGGTTTGGTATGTATAATGGAGGAATCTACGTATATCGGAAAGGTGAAAAGGTAAAACACTTGACTACAAAGAATAGCGGTTTCCTTACTTCTGATTGTGTGTCGGCTTTATATGAAGATTATGAAGGGAATTGCTGGGTTGGCACGCGAGGAGGAATAGGGGTCAGATTGGCTGACGGTACAGACTATCGCTTTGAAACGATGAACTTTAATGATAGTTTGTCGGCAGGCTGGATATATGTAAGAGATATCATAAAGGATATGGATAACAGTGTCTGGCTGGCAACTTCTAATTTGGGTGTGATTCATATAACGGGGGATGTCCGTCAACCTTCCACATTGAAATATGAGAATTATAGTTTTCATAATCGTAAACTAATCACGAATACAGTCTTGTGTATACATCTTGATCGTTTTGGTCGATTGTGGGCAGGGACTGAGGGAGGAGGATTATACCTTTATAATCGTAACAAAGGAGAATTTGAGGAAAAAACGCGTGCATATAGTATTCCGGGAGACGTTATCGTTAGCATAGAAGAAGATAAAAGTGGTAATTTATGGCTGGGAACGATTTCCGGACTAGTGAAACTTTATGTAGCTGCTGTTGGAAATGATTTCTCAACCCATATCTATACTTCTGCCGATGGGTTGCAGGATAACTTTATAGTCAATTCATCGTGTAGTCGAAATGGAGAATTGTTTTTTGGAGGACATAAGGGGTACAACAGTTTTTTTCCTGATAAAATGGAAATACCTTCTCAGGAAACCAATTTCCTGATAACAGATATTAAAATATTCAATCATTCTTTCAGTAAATTGCCGGTCGAACTGCAACAAAAGATTTCACCGGTAATGCCTACCTATACCAGTAAGATTGAACTTCCTCATAAATACAATAATTTTAGTATTGAATTTGCCGCCCTTACCTATAAGAATCCCGAACTAAACAGATATGCTTACCGGCTACAGAACTTTGACAGGGATTGGCAGTATACGGATGCAGACCGCCGCTTTGCTTATTATAACAATCTGCCGAGCGGGACATATACTTTTCAGTTGAAAGCAACCAATGAGAACGGAGAATGGAGTGGCTATGTGCGTGAATTGACAGTGGTAGTCCTTCCTCCGTTCTGGGCTACCTGGTGGGCATATCTGTTATATATAATATGGGTGTTGGTCGTAGGAATTTTGATTTACCGTACAACAAAGAACCGTATGTTGCTTCGGAATGCATTGCGCCTGCGTGAAATAGAAAAAGCAAAAGCAGAAGAATTGAATCATGCGAAATTGCAGTTCTTTACTAATATTACGCATGAGTTGTTAACTCCGTTGACTATTATTTCGGCTACGGTGGATGAATTGAAGACACAGGCACCTAGTCATAATGATTTATATACGGTGATGAATAGCAATATACAGCGATTAATACGATTGTTACAGCAGATTCTTGAATTCCGTAAAGCAGAGACAGGAAATTTGAAATTGCGTGTTTCTCCGGGCGATATAGCGGATTTTGTGAAAAGAGAGACTGAAAGTTTTCAACCGCTGGTGAAGAAACGAAAGATACATTTCTCTGTACTTTGCGACCCGGAAGCTATTATCGGCTATTTCGATACAGATAAATTGGATAAGATATTATATAATCTGTTGTCTAACGCTGCTAAATACAATAAGGAAGGCGGATTTATCCAAGTAACTTTGTCTTATGATAAAAATAAAGATTTTGTGCTCTTGAAAGTGAAGGATAACGGGAAAGGCATTTCAAAAGAGAAACAGAAAATGCTGTTCAAACGCTTTTACGAAGGAGATTATCGAAAGTTCAATACTATCGGCACCGGTATCGGACTTTCCCTGACAAAAGATTTGGTGGAGTTGCACGGAGGAACCATTTCAGTAGAGAGTGAAGTCGATCAGGGAACAGAGTTCATCGTGAGGATTCCTATTGACCGTTCTTATTATGAAGAAGAACAAATAGATAATGAAGCAATCTTGCCGATACAGAAGACGGTGACTTATGAAGTCACGCAAGTGGAAGCTACCAATGAAGTAGAAGAAGTGACGGAGAAAGCCAATTCTATCTTACTGGTCGAAGACAATGAGGAGTTGCTGCAATTGATGACTAAACTTCTGAACCGTGATTACAACGTCTTTACTGCCGAAAATGGGAAAGAGGGAATTACGGTATTGGAGAATGAGGATATTGACCTGATTGTATCGGATGTGATGATGCCCGAAATGAATGGCATCGAATTCTGTAAGTACGTAAAAGGTCATTTGGAAATCAGCCATATTCCGGTGATTCTATTGACTGCCAAGAATAAGGAAGAAGACCGTGCAGAAGCGTATGAAGCTGGTGCGGAGGCTTTTATTAGCAAGCCTTTTAACTTGACGGTGTTGCATGCCCGTATCCGTAACCTGCTGAAGTATAAGGAACGCACGGCACGCGACTTCAAGAATCAATTGGTGTTTGAAGTAAAGGACTTGAATTATACAAGTCTGGATGAAGACTTTATAAAGCGTGCCATTGAATGCGTGAATAATCATTTGGCAGATGCTGCATTTGACCAGACACAATTTGCCGAAGAAATGATTACCAGTAAATCGACTCTATATAAGAAACTGAAATCTTTGGCAGGTTTGAATACTTCTGCTTTTATTCGCAATGTGCGTTTGAAAGCTGCCTGCCGGATCATGGAAGAAAAGGGAAATAATATTCGTGTTTCAGAATTGGCATATATCGTAGGTTTTAATGATCCGAAGTATTTCAGTGTGTGTTTTAAGAAAGAGTTCGGGATGCTGCCGACTGATTATATTGAACGGTTTATTCAAGATGTAGAGAAGTAGATTAAGTCTGGTCCATCATAGCCTCTGTCATTCAGAGGAGTATAACGACGAAGAATCTTTTTTCCTGTACACAAAAAATGAGATTCTTTCTCTCATTGGTCGTCTGAATGACAAAAATACATTTAATGCATTTCTGCTTTGGTTATGAATGAACTTCTTGTATAAGAAATGAATCAGACATCTAAAAGAGTACTCCCCAATAAGTATAGGACTTAATGGTTGTAAGTACTTGAGTTGCTTGATTCTTGTACAACATTTGAGTCGAAGATGTACAACTATCCAATGAATGATGTGCTGACTTTCCTCCGTACTACTATTGGATTATATCTAGCATTCAGCCTTTTCAGCTTCGCTCGCAAATGCCTTGCCAGAAGTGGATATCGGCTGAAGGCGCTTTTTTATACCCCGTCTCTGGGATGTTTTGGGAGGGGATAAGTGCTTTCAGCCCTTTCAGTTTTGGGATTACAAGTTATAGTTACTCACCACGTGGGCTGAATTCCGTAAGCTCGAGGCTGAATTTCATTCGCCACCGAGGTGAATGTCACTCAGCCCCGAGATGAAGGTTGGTGGAATATCGGCTTATTTAAATTAGTAAACAGACTAATAGTCCAGAAACAAACAGAGGGTCTGTTTGCGTCGGACAGACCCTCTGTTTGTACTGAATAGAGCCTCTGTTATACGAAAATACAGCCTCTGTTTTGTGAGAAACTACTGGCGTTCGAACGAATTATTTTTCAGGCTGAAAGGGCTGAAAGCACCTACCCTCTCCTGGAACATCTTAGTAGTGGGGCACAGAAGAGTGCCTTCAGCCGATATCCACTTCTGGCAAGGCGTTTGCGAGCGAAGCTGAAAAGGCTGAATGCAAGGTGTTCACCTTTTCTTGGAAAGGTAGAGCTTTTGTGCCTTTTTCGAACAGGGTCTGAGCTATTCGCATCAGATATGAATTGATCTTGTCAACAGATTATTATCTGTCTATATAGTACGGTTTACTCGAGAAGAAAAAAAATAAGAGTAAAGAATTTTGCTTTAAAACGATTCTTCTTAATAATGATGATAGAAAGATGGGATATTTTCAGAATTTATGGTAATTAGAGAATTTCCCATCTTTCAAAAATAAAGCAGAGTTAATATGTGTGTATTTTTATATATGTATACGCATGAATGTAAAAATATTTTCAATAAACTCTAATGCTTGTTGTTATTTGACAATTGCCATATATTCAGAAAGAGAATATAGAGGAGTATTTCCAGAAAAAGAGAATGTTGTTCTTAAATAATTGGTACAGTTTCCGCTGTTGTTAAAGCTTGTATCTGAATCAGGAATCCTTTTGTCACAAGATAAACTATATATTCGAAGTTCACATTCTACATTGGACATATAATAATAACTATGAATATAGGGACCATCATTCCAATTTGTATTCACGATGCCATTGACTATATCTTGACAGCAATATCCACGGATTGTTTTCTTGTGCATTAAATCATAATAGCTGTAAACCATTATAAGTCTACATCGTTTAGTATAACCAATAGACCCTTCGATTTTGCCAGTACTTAGATCTAATCCTACTGTGATGCTTGTGTCTCTAAAATCAAAATTGTGATCACATTTAGGTTCGCTACTACTTTGACCGCTATATTCATCTATGTCAATAGATGTCAATTGTAAAGTAACGGGCAATCCTCCCCCATCCTTTATTTCTAGCCAAAGTGTATCACCTTGAATGAATGTGAAGGAAGTAGGGAGTTCAAAGCTTCTTGTTCCGACCATTTCTTCTTCGAAAGTTTCAAATGAATCTATATACCCATAGAAGTTTGAGCGTAACGTGAACAACATACCAACTGGTTTTTCTGATGCAGTTGGGAAATTCCACTCTATAAAAAACTGTTCTTCCTTTTATTGTACATCTAGCAATGCCCCATCCGACAGATGAATATCGAGTTGTCACATTACATTGTTGAGTGTAATGAGAATCATTTATACTGTCTTCACTACTGCAACTAATGAATAACAGAAATGAGCATACTGAAATGAAAACGAAATTCAAAATCTGTTTTTCCATAATTTTCTAATTTAAAGTTGAATATATGATTAATAATTCGCTTATAAAATGCCTCTATATCACCTGTCAAAGTTGAAAGACATGATTTCCAAAAATAGTACTTTATTTAATGCGACGGATCATTTATTGAAAATTATAGGATGAGATATAATTCAATTTGGTGTAAAAATGAGCCAGACCGTTCATATATAAATTCAAATCATATAAATCTAAAAGTCGTTTATTGGATAAAGAATTTCAATGCTAAATTTAGCTCCGGTTTGTGCTATAAATAATCCCTTTCAGTACATAAATTAATTCGTCTGCCTATAGTCGGACGCAAGTTTGCCTATAGACGACATTGCGTTTGCCTATAGCCGGACGAAACGTTGCCCATAGGCGGACGAATTAATTCATGCATTCGCAGGTCTTATTTTTTATAGAGAAAGGGATTATTGTATTTGACTGCAATGATTGTAATAATTGGGTCGCAGATTCATAACCACATAGAAAAGAGTTAAATACAGCATTTTATAGGGAGAATTATCATTCATAAAGGAGGAAAATAAGTTAATCACTATAATTCTCCCTATAAAGATGATTATTACTCTTTGTTGACATTAGAATGGTCTATGTTTGCATTCGTTGACATCTAGGCTGATAAGTCGGTGAAACAATTGACAATTCTAAATATATACTAATATGATGAAAAATGAAACATTAACAAAGAAAACAACTAGCTCAAAGTATGGAGTCTTAAATGTCATACTGTTCGGACGTAATCTTGAGACTAATCATTATTTATTAATTCATTAATATTTTTGCTATGAAAAATTGCATTTTCTATTCTTTAGTGCTAACACTTCTCTTTTTGATAGGAAGCTGTAAAGATAGCGATGACAACAAAACCACTGGGGCGACTTATGATCCGAATCAGCCCGTTACAGTGGAGAGCTTTATGCCGGTAGAGGGCAAGCTACGGGAAAAGGTTATCGTTAAAGGTTCTAACTTTGGTACAGACAAATCAAAGGTGAAAGTTTATTTTGTGGACGAGGCAGCAGAACGCTTATCTACAGTAATAGGTATCGATAACAATACCCTTTATTGTCTTGCACCCAGACAATTGCCGGGTGGAAACCGTATCAAGGTAATTGTTGATGGGAAGGAAGTGACTACAGATGGCACATTTAAGTATGAACAGGCCCAGAATGTTTCTACCATCTCTGGTTCGGCTTCAAAAGATGGGAATGATGATGGTGACCTTGCATCTGCAAAGTTCAAGTACATGTGGGGAATTGCAGCCGTAGGAAATAATACGGTACTTGCTTATCAAAGAGATGATCCTCGTGTCCGTTTGATTTCGGTGGATGATAACAAGGTGACTACCGTTCATCCGGGTTTTAAAGGTGGAAAGCCTGCTGTTACCAAAGACAAACAAAGAGTGTATAGTATTGGTTGGGAAGGGACTCATACAGTATATGTCTATATGAAAGCAAGTGGTTGGGCACCTACACGTATCGGACAGCTTGGTTCTACTTTTAGTGGTAAAATTGGTGCTGTTGCATTGGATGAGACAGAAGAATGGCTCTATTTTGTTGATTCTAACAAGAATTTCGGTCGCTTCAATGTGAAGACACAAGAGGTAACATTAATAAAGCAACTGGAACTCTCAGGATCTCTTGGCACAAATCCTGGCCCTTATCTTATTTATTATTTTGTAGATAGCAATTTCTACATGTCTGACCAGAATCTGTCTTCAGTTTACAAGATTACTCCTGATGGAGAATGTGAATGGTTCTGTGGGTCGGCTACCCAAAAGACAGTGCAAGATGGTCTTCGGGAAGAAGCTTTGTTTGCCCAACCCAACGGAATGACAGTGGACGAAGATGGAAACTTTTATATTGTTGATGGATTTAAGGGGTACTGCTTGCGCAAGTTGGATATTCTTGATGGCTATGTATCTACTGTAGCTGGTCAGGTAGATGTAGCAAGTCAGATAGATGGCACACCGCTGGAAGCTACCTTTAACTATCCTTATGATATTTGTTACGATGGTGAAGGTGGCTATTGGATAGCTGAAGCCTGGGGAAAAGCTATTAGGAAGTATGCAGTAGAATAATCACTAAGAAAAACATAAATATGAAACGAAGTATTTTAGTACTATTTTGGGTATTCATGTCAGCAACTATGTTCGCCCAAGGCGGAATAGATGTTGCGGGTATCGTCTTGGACGAGCAAGGACAGGAACTCATCGGAGTGTCTGTTCAGATAAAAGGAAAACAGGGTGTAGGAGTTGTTACCGATTTTGACGGACGGTTTAAGATGACAGGTGTTCCTGCCGGAAGTACACTCGTATTTTCTTATATAGGTTATGAAACTCGGGAAATTAAATATACTGCTACGAAACTGAAAGAGAAGATTGCTTTGAAGGAGGCGGTCAATGAGTTTGATGAGGTTGTGGTAGTGGGGCGTGATACTCAGAGAAAGGTTTCTGTAGTAGGCGCTATCACCAATGTAGACCCGGCAGGGATTCAAGCTCCTGCGGTATCGGTGAGTAACATGTTGGGTGGACGCGTGCCGGGCATTATTGCCGTGACCCGAAGTGGCGAACCTGGTAACAACTTCTCGGAGTTCTGGATTCGTGGTATGAGTACGTTTGGCGCCAGTTCTAGTGCATTGGTGTTGATAGACGGAATCGAAGGAAATATCAACGATCTTGATCCTGCTGATATCGAAAGTTTTAGTATTCTGAAAGATGCATCGGCAACAGCCGTTTATGGAACTCGCGGTGCCAATGGTGTAGTTGTAGTTACTACGAAGCGAGGAAAAGCCGGAAAGTTGCATGTCAATTTCAAAACTAATGCTACTTATTCTTATTCACCCCGTATGCCGGAATATGCCGATGCTTATCAATATGCAACATTGGCGAATGAAGCGCGCTCTGTTCGTGGAGACGACCCGGTATATTCTGCTACTGAACTAGAATTATTCAAAACAGGTCTTGACCCGGATTTATATCCGAATGTGAATTGGCGTGATGTGATTTTGAAAGATCATGTAATTAACAATCAACACCATTTAAGTATTTCCGGTGGTGGACAAAGTGCTCGCTACTATATGAGTTTGGGTATCCTTAACTCTGAAGCTCTATTTAAACAGGATAAGTCTGCAAGCAAACATGACGTTAATGTAAACTATCATAAATATAATTTCCGTACGAATATTGATGCTGACCTTACAAAAACAACTTTGTTGAGTTTGAATTTGGAAGCAGTAATCAAGACACAAAACGCACCAGGAACAGGCTCAAGCAATAAATACCTGTGGGAATCGCAAGCGAACTTACCTCCTACTGTGGTTCCAGTGAGGTACTCTAATGGTCAGTTGCCTGCTTATGGCACTAATCTGGAGGATAAATCACCGTATGTACGCCTGAATTACATGGGATATACTACCAATGAGACGTATTCTACCAAAATAAATGTAGGCTTGTCGCAGGATTTGGGTATAATCACAGAGGGATTGTCAGTACGTGGCTTGTTCTCATTCTCCATGAATGGTGCACACATAGTCGACAGACACATGAACCCCGAACAATATTATGCCGATCCCAAAGATGGACGTTATTTGGATGGTAGCTTGAAAACTGTGCGTACTGTAAATAAGGAGGATATGACAGCAATACAAGCATCAGCATCCAATCGGGAATTATATTTCGAAGCTGCCGCCAACTATAAACGTTTGTTTAATCAAGATCACCGTGTGACGGGGTTGGCGCATTTTTACCGCCAGGAACTGACCAATGTGGATTGGGGAAACGGTGTGCTGGTCAGCATTCCCAAACGTTATCAGGCACTTTCCTTCCGCGCTACCTATTCTTATAAAGATACCTATCTCGTAGAAGGTAATCTTGGCTATACCGGTTCGGAAAATTTCAATAAAGAACGTCGCTACGGTTGGTTCCCCTCTATCTCCGGGGGGTGGGTGCCTACGCAATATGATTGGTATAGAAACCTGCTCCCATTCAATAACTTCCTGAAGTTCCGTGCTTCTTGGGGACGGGTAGGAAATGATCGTCTGAAAGATGAGAATGGTAATGATATTCGATTCCCTTATTTAACTACTTTAGGTAACGTTTCCAGTACATGGGGAACCGGACTTGCCGAAAATCGTACCGGATCAATGAATTTAAAATGGGAAGTCAGTACAAAAACGAACTTTGGTATCGATGCCCGTTTCTTTGATGATAAGGTAGACATGACAGTGGATTTCTTTCATACGAAGACAACCGATATTTTCCAGAGGCGTGCCAATATACCGGACGAGGGTGGTTTAAGCAATGTACTTCCTTATGCTAATATCGGAAGCATGAAGTCGTGGGGTATGGATGGTACACTAGCTTATACTCATACATTTAATAAGGATATGGCTCTTACTGTACGTGGTAACTTTACTCACGCTGAAAACGAAGTGATCTACTGGGAACAGAGTGGGGTGAATTATCCATATCAGTCTAATTCCGGAGTCCCTTACAAAGTACAGCGCGGATTAATTGCTTTGGGATTATTTAAAGATGAGGATGACATTAAAAGTAGTCCCAAACAGACCTTTATGGATAATTATCGTCCGGGCGATATCAAGTATAAGGATGTGAACGGTGACGGTAAGATTGATAAAGATGACGTCGTACCTCTCAACTACTCTGCTGTACCGTTTATACAATACGGTTTTGCACTTGATTGGAACTACAAGGCATTCCGTGTTAGTATTTTGTTTGAAGGAGTCTCTAAAGTACAATATTTTCAAGGTGGTCGGGGATTCTATCCTTTCTTAAATGAATCAAGAGGCAACTTACTCGAAATGGTTGCTGATCCAAGAAATCGTTGGATTCCAAGAGAATATGCTGAGGCTAATGGCATTGATCCTGCATTGGCAGAGAATCCGAATGCTAAGTTTCCGCGACTAACGTATGGAGAAAATAAAAATAATAATCAGGAGTCTACCTTCTGGTTAGCTGACGGTAAATATCTACGCCTCAAAAATGTAGATATCTCTTACCGCTTTACGAATAATTGGTTGAAGAGTCGTGTCGGTGTGGAATCTGCTACTCTCAGTCTGATAGGCGAGAATCTACATGTGTGGGATAAAGTGAAGCTTTTTGATCCATCGCAAGCCTCTGGTAATGGAGCGGAATATCCTTTGCAAAGGATGTACACCTTACAGTTGAACTTAACTTTCTAAAGGACGATTATTATGAAAAAGAAAACAAATATTATAAAGACTTTATTTCTGTCGATGGTTTGTAGTATAACCATCGGGCTGCAATCTTGCGGTGATTATCTGGATGTCGAAGAATATATTGACCAGATGACTTTTCTTGACTCTGTATTCTCTCGCAAAGAACTCCTGGATCAGTATATTAACGGTGCAGCGCAATATATACCCAATGAAGGCAAACTTTGGTCAAATTCTTCTACACCGTTCCAAATTGCTTCTGATGAGAATTTCATGTCCTGGAATGATAGCCAGCACTACGGCATGAAGTTTTTGCTGGACGAGATTACTCCTTATGACGGATATTACAATAACTATCCCAAATATTACCAGGGTATTCGTATGGCACTCACTGCCTTGTCGAGAATCAATGAAGTACCCGATGTGACAGACGTTGAACGTCGTGAGTTGATGGGACGATGCTACTTTTTGGTAGGATATTATTATTATCTGCTGATGTTGCAGTACGGACCTGTGCCCATTGTTCCGGAAACGCCCTTTAATGTGGATGTGCCGGTAGCCGAAATGTCACTGGAACGAGGAACATACGATGAATGCGTATTGGAAATCCGTAAATGGATGTCTCTGGCCATTCAGTTCTTGCCACTGGAAGTAGAAAGTTCAACGGTTGTGACGCTTCCTACTCAATGGGCCGCTTACGCTACTTTGTCGAGAATTACATTGTATGCAGCCAGTCCGTGGTATAACGGCAATAAGTTTTATGCTGACTGGCAGCGGACAAGTGACGGCGCAAACTTTATTTCGCAG
>OGJO01000753.1_pt1 | contig 16513 bp, 23 predicted proteins | sample 1572121 | NCBI WGS metagenome assembly OGJO01 (sample SAMEA2582081, study PRJEB24529) | metagenome | biome: Human gut stool | place: China | collected 2011
AATCCTAAATTTCAAAGTTCTCTTTCAAGAACTTTCTAACTTCTTCACGGTCATACCTAATTGAACCAGTTGACCATATTTGTTTTTTTAATCCCATGGCAATCCAATCATTTAAGCGTGATTGCCCAATGCCTAGAGCTTGTTTAAGTTGCTCTTGTGTTGGATAAGGTGGCAAATAGTAAGTATCAGCCATTAGATTCATGCGTGTATCAAACGCCTTGAGTGCTTGACTGACAATTTCGTTTGCCACTTCCTTTGCCTCAATTTTTATTGGAACTGTAACTTCCATAACTACACCTCCATTTTTTCAATTAGTTCTTCGATCACTCTTGCTCCGAGTGCTGTATATTGCCATGTTTCTCTCCCATATTCATCTACTACTCGACGGCAATATTTATTGCTATCACTGAATACTGGCTTTAATCTGTATTCATTAGCTAACTTACCAATAAGCAACTCTGCACCTTTTGGAAGATATAACTTATAAGCAATCTCACTTGCTGTATAGTAATCTCCGTCGTATTCTTCTTGACTTTCAATCATCATTTGACTTGGTCTTTCAAGAACCGGCTTGATACCTTCATCTTCCAACAAGTTTCTGATGAACTGCTCGCCCTTAGGAGTCCATTTAAGCGTGCGTCTAATCTCCTTATCTTCTGGCATAAAGATTTCATAACCGACTAAACCGTCGTTGGCATAACGTTGGTACACAAACCATTTATCGCCTTTTTTGTAGATGACACCTTTTTCGTGCAAAAACTTGTTTAATCTCTTACCACTCATACCGTACTCTTTAGCAATTTCAGTGATTGTAATCAATCCTTTATTGCTTAAGTAACGGTCATACTTATCTGCTTTTGGTTGCAGTGCTTCGTTTTTCTTAACTTCCTTAGCCAACTCGATTAAAGCTTCACTGTAATTTTGTGGCAGCTTGTATCGTGGTTGCTCTGCTTGTTGTTTATATGCTTTTTCAACATCAATAAAATATTGACGTGCTTGTTTGCCTTTCTCTGTTCGTTGGATCATTGAAATTTCTTTTGCCATATCCAAAGTTAAGGCGTGGTCTTGTAATTCCTGTTTTGCTAGGGTGTTAAAAACTTTACACCCTACATAATCAACACCTTCTTCAAAACCATATTTAGCCATCCTCAAAAACCAAGATGAATAACGTTCTGTTACTTCCAAAAAATCATGTAATTCTCTACCACTAACAACTGAAATACCTTTGTCATCTTTTGTTACTTTAATTAGTTCTTCCATTGTGATTCTTCCTTTCTGAAATAATCTAAGCTGACGTCTAATGCATCTGCTATTTTGCACATGTTTTTAAATGAAGGTTCAACCCCATCTTTATAACTTTGTAAAGTCGTTTGCCTAATTCCTGTTAATTTGCTTAATTTATATCTTGTTATGTTTTTAGTTTTTAGTAGTTCTTCAAGTTGATTCCACATAATCACTCCTCCTGGTCTTTACTAGGTAATAGTCTTATTACGAATCCTCTTGCTACTTCGCAATCATTGTTAGTCATTATTGCGATTGGTTTAGGGTTCTTTTCTTCTGTTTCAATAATTACTCTTGCCCATTTAGCCATAGGCTTGTCTGTGCCTTGTGTTTCTTTTATAAGCTTTTCTATTTCGTCCATTCCTGGTAACTCCTCTACTTTTAATTTTTTTAGTTGATTTTCAAGTAATCTTTGAATACGTCTGTGGCGGCGTTTTTCAAAATTCAACTCAACTCCTGTCATTTTTCATTTCTCCTTATTATTGCTTTAAGTAATTTATTTATTGCGTTTTGCAATATCATCGTTAAAAAAAAGATAGCCTACTGGCTTATTATAGAATTTTGCAACTTTCTTTTTGGTTTCGTTGCTCCCTTCTCTTTCGCCTGATTCAAGCAATGCTAACATGCCTTGACTGATTCCTATACCTTTGGCAGCTTGCGTTTGACTTAACCCAAGTTTTAATCTCTCCTTTAAAATGTTCACTTTTTGCACCTCCTTATTTATCTTACATGTATATTATATATTACATATTGTAATAAGTAAATAGCAAAATGAAATAATTTTATCACTTTTTCCATATTTAATTTTATTACATATTGTAATAAAATAATTATATAAGGTTATAGGAAGGTGGGAGAGATTATGACCGAAGAAAACAGAATAGCTGAATTGAGAAAGAAACATAGCTTATCACAAAGCCAATTGGCAGATAAACTACACATAGCACAAGCTACACTGGCTTTATATGAAACCGGCAAAAGAAAACCAAACATAGATATGTTAAATACTATTGCCGACTTCTTTAATGTTTCTATTGATTATTTAGTTGGTAGAGATGATGAAACCGTCAAAACTGCCGATATTGAAGATGATAGCGTGATTTTTACATACGAAGGACGCCAAATACCAAAAGAAGATTTAGAATTTATGAGGCGATTAATGAGAGGCACACGTAACGATTTGAAATAGTGGAGGTATATTATTATGGTTGACGATATAATATCTTATCTAAATAAGATTGCAGTTGATAATAATATACGTGTGATATGGGAACATTTTGATCCATATACTCCACCAGGTTCTTCTTATGATGATATGTGTGTTGTAATGAATTTAGACTGGCATAATAAAGATGAGTTGGTATTTCAATACGCTCATGAGCTTTCGCATATTATTCGTGGAGATAAAACAGACTTATTCTTCTACAATACATTATATAATAATAAAACTGGCATTGAATATGAAACAAATTTGGTAGCCGTTAGATTGCTAGTTCCATTCTATTGTAGTGATACTGAAATCAGAGATATAAGCGTCTATGATTTTCTAAATTCATACTGTATCCCCCACTATTTAGCAGACGTGGCAAAAAATGAGATAACCAAGTTCTTCAATAGAAATTTTAAGAGCGTTAACAATGGTGAGTACATATTATATTGAAAGCTGCATTATTATGATGAGTTATTGATAGATACAAAAAGAAAGGAATTAAAACATCATGATTAGATTTATTATATTTATTTTAGGAATTGTTATGACTTATTTTTGCTTTAGGGTTGCATTTAAAACAAGAAATTCAGGTAGCACTAAAAAATATTTATTTGGCATTCTCAAATGTATTATTTTAGGTACAATAGCCACTATATTTTTAATATCTGCTATTGTTGGTCCTGATGACGATGATACAAATAGTAAAGGAACCAGTTCTATACATAGTGAGAAAAAAGTTACTAAATCCTCGAAAAAAGAAACATCATCTAGTGAAACTTCTGATGATGTTGAAAGCAAAAATTCAAGTGATTCATCTTCAAATGATGATGAAAAAATAAATGAAGCCGTTAAAGAATTAAATGAATATATGCAAAATAATGACTTAGGAGATTTTGCAATAAGTTATGAATATGGTGGCTATGTTGTAACTGTTCCTTCAAGGGCGCTTTCAGCAACTGACAATCAACAAAAAGCAATGTATTTAAATATATATAATGCTATTAAAGGTGCTGTTAAAAGAAAAACTGGTGATGATAATATTGGATTAGTTACTTTTAAAGATAGATACGGAAATACTGTTGCGGAAAGTAAATTACTAGGAAACGGTATAAATTTAAAATAGTGAGTACGTATTATATTAAGCTCTTATGAATGTAGTTCTGGTTTAGAGAAAGGACGTGATTTAAAATGGTTTTTGGCATATTCAAAAAAACAAAAAAATCTAGCTCCACAAATAGCAAAAGGATAAATAAGAAAACTGGTTATCAAATGTCAACAGATAAGCAAATAAAAACTGCAAAGGAAAATGTTAAGTTTTCTAAAAAATATAAATTTGTTGATAATGAATATTATTCAGATGAAATGCGATATTCAAATAAGATAATGGACTTTGTTCTTCCACATTATAATAAAGGCGATTACTACTATAAAACTGGTGAATGGGATAAGGCAGAAAATGAATTTCTTATGATACTAAAGCTTATGGGTCATTTTCCTACACTCAAATTGGCAATTATGTATCGTAAACAAAAACGTTTTTCTGATGAAGTTGAATTGCTAAAACTTAGCCAAATTTATGCAAGGAAAAATACCGTATACCCAGGAACCAAAGCAATTAATGAGAGAATTCCTAAAGCTGAAAAATTTAGAGAAAAACATATTAACGAAGATCAATCTAAAGGCATTGATAAAAATAAAATTATTCAAAAAATAATATAAAATAAGGGAAAATTTTAAATGAGAAAATTTGTATTAAAATCCATGATAGCCGTAACTCTATTAACTGGAGTTACTGAAACAATTATATATATCAATACTCCAACAGTCGAGGCTAAAACGATAACCAAGAAAACGATTCAAAAAGCAAATAAAGCCTTGAAAAAAAGCACTCAAAGAGGATCAAGGATTCGCTACTGGTAAACTTGATAAAAATGGAAATCCAACCGACAATGGAACGCCTAACCAAAAATATGATTATGCTACATACGTTAAGAGTCTTACATATCAATCAAGTGGAGCCGTTAAAGTCCAAATGAATGATAAATTAACAAGCCTTAATACTGCACAAATGGACGAAATAGCAAGCAAAATACAAGGTTTAGCCGGTAGTACTTTAATGGTTGAGGAAATCATCAAGCCGGAGGATACAGCCAAAGGCGTATATTTAAATTTTTATTATAGCAAACGTGCTATCGGTCATTCTAAGTTAAGTGATCATAAAGAATTCAAATGGTATACAAATTAGATAGATTCCCCACCGCTTATGGTGGGTTTATTTATATGGAGGTACAATATTCAATGGCTAAAATTAAGAAATACACTAAAAAAGATGGTTCTAAGGCGTATATGTTTAACTTGTATCTGGGTACTGATCCAGTAACAGGCAAGCAACGCCGCACCACAAGGCGTGGATTTAGAACGATAGCAGAGGCAAAAACTGCCCTATCACGTTTAGAGTTAGAGGTTATAGAAAACGGGCTTCCAACAAGCGAGCGTAAAATCATGACCTTTGAAGAGGTTTATAAAATGTGGTTTGAGCAATATAAAACAACTATAAAAGAAAGCACTGTATACACCCAAGCCGGCATCATAAGCGTGCAAATACTGCCTTATTTTGGATCGTTAAGAGTCGATAAGATAGATACCGCCTATTGTCAGAAACGTATTAACAAACTGCATAATCATTATAAGAATTACCACAACGTAATTAGCCTTTTACGTCGAATTTTTGATTATGCTAAATCCATGAAACAGATCAAGGCAAATCCTATGGACGATATCGTTATTCCTAAGAGAAAACGTGAAATCATTATTGATAATGAACATGATTCAGATTTTTATGATAAAAATCAGTTGAAAGAATTTTTAGATTTACTCAAGCAGAATGAACCATATAAAATGTATGTAGTATTTAGAATGCTAGCTTTCACTGGCATGCGTAAAGGTGAGTTAGCAGCATTAAAATGGTCTGACGTGGATTTTAGAAACGGAACTATTTCAATTAATAAAACAGTGGCTTTAGATAGTACTGGTAAATTTAATATACAGACACCTAAGACACGTAAAAGCGTACGTACTATATCAGTAGATACAATCACTTTAAACACTCTTAAAACGTGGAAAAATAAGCTTAGAAAAGAATTGTTTAAACAAGGCAAAAATATTGATAAAGGCGACGGATTTATCTTCCATACAGAAAACGGAAAATTGATATTAAAGCACATTAATTATTTCTTAACAACAATTATCAAGAAATACGATCTTCCACCAATCAAACCACATGGATTCAGACACACTCATGCGTCGCTATTGTTTGAAAGTGGTGCATCCATCAAAGAGGTTCAAGATAGACTTGGACACGAAAACATAAAAACAACCATGGATATCTATACTCATGTTACTAAATCAGCTAGAGAAAAAACGGCAGAAAAATTTGCAAATTATATTGGTTTTTAATCAAAACGTATTCAATTACGTATTCAAATTAAAAATAGACACTTTAAAAAGTGTCTATAATCGTTTATATATCAATGTTTATTGGATATATAAGTTTTTAGGTTGAGCAAATATTCCTTTTGATTGCATGAATTTCCGAAACTTTCCAAGTCTTTCTGTAACTAGCATTTTAACACAAAATACATTTTTTAGTTTTCTGTAGTTTGCTATGCTTTTCTGTCAAACGTATTCAAGTCGTATTCAAATATATGTTATAATCAACATGTAGCAATTAATTGACTGACTTAAAAACTCCACTCAGAAATGAGTGGAGTTATCTGATACCTAAATTGACGTGTGTAGGAATATTATCATATAATACGCATGTAGATATCAATCCCTTTCGCTCCACGTTAAAGTGGCAGATACGTTCTGTAGGCGAAAGGTTTTTATTTTTTTATGGATTTATTTTTAAGCAAAAAAAAATAAGCCCACCAATTAAGGTGAGCTCTTAATTTATATATTCAATTTTTGTCCAGGATAAATCCAGTTAATGTTGCTGATACCATTGTTGCGTGCTAGTGTGTACACATTCACACCATAACGATAAGCAATACCAGATAAAGTATCGCCGTAACGTACTGTGTATGTTCGTTGATTAGATACATTCCCTGTAATCTTTAATCGTTGTCCTGGATAGATCCAGTTAATGTTACTGATACCATTGTTACGGGCTAGAGTATATACATTTACTCCATATTTATAGGCAATTCCGCTTAAAGTATCTCCGTATCTTACAGTATAGTAACTAGTATTGTTAGATTGAATTGGAGTTGTTGTTTGTAGAATTTCAACATCAGACTTGTTAATCCATGACATAACACCGTCTAGCAACACTCTATTACCAGATACTTGAATAACCTTATAAGAGTTACCCTTGATAAAACTTGGTATACCTTCTCCTGTAGCCCAACGACTAGCAGAATAATTTACTTTAACTGTGTATCCTACTGTAATATCATGTTTAGGTGTATTATCAGCTTTAATACCTGCATCAACCGCTGGCGTGTGTGTCTTAGGCTTTTCCGGATTACCATTCTTATAACCGTTATCAGTAATACCAGTCAAATCAATATCCCCATCTAATCCACCAGCTACATATGTTGAAGTAAATTGAAGAATACCAATATTGGGAAATGATGGAAAGTAATTATAGTTTGGTTCTGGTGTCACTGCATAATTTGGATATTCAGCTAACCACAATTGACATAAGGTAGATAGATAGCTCAAATCAGTATTATTAACTAAGTAATTCTTGTATCCATAAACCATTGGTGTATATCCAGCGTCTTTGATTCGTTGGATAGCATGAGCAATTGCTTGTGTATTCTGATAACCAGATTCAACGTCTAAAGCCACAATTGAACCTTTTGGAGTTTGGATTTTTGGCAAGAAATAATTTAATACATAATCCGCTTGACTGTTTGAAGTTACATTTTGCCACCAAATGTAGGTGTGTGCTCTTTTACCTTGTGCAATAGTTGAACTTACTTGCGTTGGATAAGTCCATTGAGTATACAAGTTCCAACCAGTAGTAGTACCACCAATTTGAGATACAGAAAACTTATCTCTAGCATAGCCCCATTTACCATTTGCTCCTTGATAAACAGACCAATCGACACCATGGTCGCCTTTAGCAGCATAAACACTACCCGAATTCAAAGAAAAAAGCAACGCTATACACGTTGCTAAAGTAATTAATATTTTCTTTTTCTTCACGATACTACCTCCTATTTTACATTACCATCCTTATCAATCGTTTCTGCTAAAGATTTAGGAGTATCATTACTTGTTTTAGCTATTTTTAAAGCCTTATTAGCTGTTTCTTCGATTGTGTTGACTGTATCAACATCAACTGTTGTTCCATCTACTAAACCAAGAATACCGCCAATAGTTAAAACTGTATTTACAAGGTTCATGATTTGTCCCGTATCTCCTGTAAATTTAAGCCCAAAAATTGCACATAATTGCTGAAGCAATACTAGTAACAATACTACTAATGATGTTACTGTCTTACGATTTAACTTACCGTCTTTATCGAATAATACTTTTTTCATTTTCTCTCCTCCAACCGTTTGATTTTTTCTTCATGAAGTATGATAGCTTTATCATGTTGCTCTACTTCCTGCTCTAGTCTTTGTAATTTTTCATGTTCTTCTTCAAAATTTTTATTAAGTCGTTTGATTGTATTGGTTAATTCTTGAGATTGCTGCCGCAACGGATATGTACCAGCAGTGATTGCATTATTTAATACTTTGGCACCATGCCTAATTAACCAATATGTCCCACTAAAAAGGACGGAAATAACCGCCAGAATTGACGCTATCTCCGCCCATGAATATCCTAGTAATGAATGCACATATACTCACCTACTTTTATTTTTACTCCTACCCACCCACCCTTTCATCATATTAAACTGTTGGAGCTACAGTTGGTACGTCATAATCAACGCCTGTAATTTCTTTAAATTGTTCCTTGCCAAAATAATGAACTTGAACAGCTAAACGACAATCATCAACTGTAAATAATCCTAGTGGGTAATATTCCTTAAACATTGTATACATTGCTTCAATCATCTTAATTTCCTCCCTTAGCTAAATCCATTAATTGTTTTGTTAAACTTGCATTAACCTTTTGTTGTTGTACATTTGCTACTTGTAATTGCATAACTTGCTTAGTCAAAGTTGCCAACATTTGTTGATCTTGCGTTGGTTCTGGTTTGATTTCTGGAGTGGCATGTTTTTGTTTCCATTCTTCCTCTGTCAAACTATCCCAAGAATTTGTGTTTTCGTTCCAAGTAGGATCATACAAACCTACACCGTTACTATCTACCGGCTCTACTGTTGTAGCATTAGCTGGAATTTCAGCAGTATCTTCAATCACATCACATCCATTAAACACTTTTGTTTCATTATCATAAAAATATACTTGTTTCATTTAAGCCACCTCAATCCATACGTCATTTACGTCAAAATGTTGACCTGCCGTCAAGTTAGTATTACCAAAATTAATAATATTCATCTTTTCTTGATCAGCAGCAAACACCATATTTCCCGGATGTTCATTACTGAATACTCCAAGTCTTCGCCAATCTGGAAATCCTGATGGTTGAGCAGATACTTGTACTGCATATGGAACACTATCAATTTTCGGTGAAATAAAACTTGCAGAAAATGCGTTTATAGTAACATTACCTAATTTTAGTTTCTTCCAAGTTCCGCCACCACTCCATCCGTTGATAGGAGTAATTCTAACTTCCGTAACAGACCAATTCTGAATATCAACTAATTTATCGAAATTTCCTTTAATCTTTTCTGGGCCATTTTGCATACCAGAAAAAATTGGATCAAAATTTATTGCCATGTTTATTCCTTCTTTCTTTATTTTCTAAAATAAATAGCCCTGTAACCATTAAAGGCTGCAAAGCTACCATCTTGTAAATTATTCATTTGTATGTTGTCTGAAAACTCATTGCTACTATCTAATAATTCAACTGTACTCTTACCACTAGCTACACTAATGACTTTAGCTTGGATATTGCGTTTATTTCCGCTCTAATCTCTCTGCTGTATCATTTACGTAAACTGCTCTTAAATCACTTGGAGCTGTTGGATAATTGAAATAGCCTGTGCTATGCGATAAATAGCTACTGCCTTTACCGTCTCCAGCTTTAGCAGCACTATCATCAACATTGCCCAGACTAATCTTAATTGTTTTATTACCACTACCTAAATACCAATCTCCATACTTGTAGTATGGTTTAGCATCCATGTAGAAATTACGTGGTATGCGAACAACAACTGAATTATTATTTGTATACTCTGCCTCACAAGGAACTAATTTAGTTAGAGTTTCACCAAATGACCCAGCACCCAAGCCGCCTACTTCAGTACCAATCGCGTTTTCATAATAAAAAACGGTTGGTTTAGGATAGTCTTTTTGATTATGTACAATCTTAATTGAATATCCGTACATAATATCTTCTAGACTATCCGCTGAAATCATGCTTAAGTTACGCTCTGCTACATAACCAGATTGTAAAGCAATCACATTAATTTCATCTGGTGTCTCATTACGCTTCTTAGCTCGAACTTGCCACATATTACCATGACCGTCATCTTTACTATCCCAGCCACTTGTAATCACTAAATCTCCATCTTGTAGTTCTAGATGAGATTTCATAATTGCAACTGTATCAAATTGAAACGGTCTATCGTGGAATTGTGCTTGACGTAAGGTTTCTTGAATATGTTGAGCCATTTCTTGTAACCTGTCATAATTGACTTTAAGCCCTGTTTGGGCGTTGAAGATTACATCATAAGCTTCTTGAATAGCTTGCTTGTACTCATCATATGCAGCTTGATACTTGGCTTTAGCATCTGTAGATAAAGAATTGAATAAAGCTTCAGTTTTCTTTCCTGCTTCCCTTACTTTTTCGTATTCTTTATCAAATTCATCTATCGTAATATTCGCAACTTGACCTACTGCAGCGTAAACCTGATCTCCCATAGCTACTAATTTCATATTAACAGTTGATACTGTATTACCATTTTCATCAATGAATTTAAAATAAGCCTGGGTCCATTCGCCTTCATAATTGAATGTATTTTCATCAAAATAAACCGTACAACGCCCTTGTTCTAAATTGTCTGTCTTTTGGTCTGCTCTAAAATCTAAATAGTGTCTATGTGCTACTTGTTTTGGATCCACACCACCAAACATAGCCTTCATATTACGTAAATCAACTGGATAACTGTTTGAAGTCACAAATAGCTTAATGTAGTCTTGTGTATCTCCAACACGCCCCTTAAACTTATTCGTAATATCTAGCACTTCATTTTGATATCTCAATAAGTCAAAATTAATATACTGATTGTTCGCTACTGCCATTAATTCTCACCACCTTTCAAATATTGTTCACTAACATTATCTTGTTTAAACTTCGCTAGTTTATCTAAAATAACTTGAAGTTGTTGATAATACTGATTGAAATTATCCTTATCTAACTCTAACTTATTATCTAAATAAGCCTTATAAGACACTGTTACTAAGTTACCCAAATCATCATATTCTTGGTAATCAGACTCGTTTAATAGGCTTGTCAGTTTCTTCAAAATAATATTTATTAACCTTGTGTTCTCACAAATTTGGTTATATAAAAGCCTTGAAAAACTTACATCTAGTTTCTGAATAATTAAAGCTAATCTAAAATCATTATCCAAATACAAATCATCATTCAACCAACTTAAATGGCTATTAACCTCATCTTGAAAGTCCGTCATATTCTTCTGATATACATTTAAAAATTCATGTATATCGCCATTCCAACTAAGCACTAAACATCAACTCCTTAAACTTCTTGCTTGGTTCTGCACTCATATCTACATTTCCAGATATACCCTTAACACTACCTTTACTTGTGAATTGATGCAAGTCATATGGGTGTGTAGGTTTTAAACTATTAGCCAATGTTCCATCATTTTGTCCGTAACTTGGTATCCAAATCGCACCAGGACGCGCTACATTCAAATTGAACTTATCGTACAAATGATTGGCAATATACAAAACTATCTTATTATCTGGCACACCTAAAGCATTGAGTTGCGACATGTAAGCCTCAACACCAGCTCTCATCTGAGTAACGTCCCCACTCATCTCGATGCTCTCAACATCAATTGCATAAAAAATAGGCTGTTGCTTACCTGCGACAACCTGTTGCGTTCTGTTATAAAAATCTCTTGCTTCTTGTTGAGCGTCTGATGTAGATGTAGCAGCAAAATATGCATACACCGCATACTTTCCACCAGCTGAAATACATTTCTGTAAGTTCTCCATATACTTTAAATCTTGGTGAGCAGAACCATGTTGGACTCGGATAATGCTTAAAGTAACATCATCAGCTATCACGCTAGGCCAATCAATTACCCCTTGCCACTCTGAGACATCAATAATTTTTCCAATATGTTGTGGCTTAGGTGTATCTGGATTTGTCGAAGTATTGTTGTTGAGTTTATCGTCAATGTATTTAATAGTTTCTCTATGTTTACTATCAATATATGCATACATTTGTTTTTGCAGCCCAGGTAATTCTTTAGTAGTTAATTTTCTAAGTGCTTCTGCTAATAAATCTAACCAGTTCATTTTCTAACCTCCAACATAATCAGATACCCATTTAGCCAAGGCAGGATCATTAATATTAACGTATGCATCTTCATTTCTAGAAAAACTATTGCTATAAGAAGAATTTATCCTAGTTGATATTCCTTTAATATCTTTCATAAGTGCTAAATTAACATCTTTCATATAAGTTCCTGCGTTATTAAACGTTAGGGTAGAATCAAAATTTGCAGAATACGGATTAACAGAATATGCAACTAATTGTACTTCATTTACAATATTCATTTCTCTGGCTATCAGAGTTCTAACTTCTCCCATCTGGAAATCTTTTTCTCCCCAGTAGCTTAATGATAAAGTTATTAATGGTTCAGTTTGCAATTTGGATTTCAAGTAATTATCCATCACATTCTTATCTCTAATAAAATCAACTTCCATTAGTTCAGAACGTCTTAATCCATATTTACTTACGGAATTATCATCAGCATAAGTATAGTTAATTAGAAATTCATCATTACTTGAAGTATCTGTATTTGTTCCCGTATCTGTATCTTGTTTAGATACAATACTTGCCATTTGTTGATTACGTTTAGCAAAATCAGGTCTCCAAGCACTTATTTTTTGAATTCTAACATTTTCTCCTGGTTGTGGTGCCATGATTAAATCAGTAGAATTTAACGCCATAGCAACATGATATGAAGCTCCATGTGGTCCCCAAAATAACATGTCCCCACACTGAATATTATTTAGTGATATATCAGTACCATAACTTTCCATATCAACGGTATAACTAGGTATGTTTATTCCAAAATCATGATAAATGTATGCTACTAATCCTGAACAGTCAAAACCTGATGGAGTTTTACCACCCCAAACATAAGGTATTCCTAGATATTTTTTAGCATCTTCTACTACTTTATCGGCTCCGCCACTTTCAGCAGGTACAGTTTCAGTATTAGTTGTTGTAACTTCCTTAGTGATTTTTCCACCAACAACATGAACTGAATTCTTTAGTTCGTTTATATCGACTTGTAAATCAATATTATCCGTATTGTGTAAATATCTAAACGTCTTACCGCTCTTCTTTTTAAATTCATCAGTTGAATACACGTCTAATCTATTATCATTAGGCACAAATACAGCATGAAATTCAGATAAATTAGACATTAGCCAATCTAAACATGAACCTGATACTTCAACTTGAATTGACGGAAAATTGCCATGCAAATTATAAGAAATACCTTGATCGTTAGAATTAAAGAACTTATCTAAGCAATCTTTCAAAGAAATCGTAACGTACTTATCCACTTTTACAACTGTTGTTGTGTTTCCGCTTGTTGAATTGCTTAATATATCTTGGTTATCAGTAGTGTTTTCTGTTGGCTTGGATGGGTCAACATCTACACGTAAATTTTTCAATTTTTCTAATAGAATATGTTTAGCAGTAATTTTTTTAGTTAGTAAATTAGTAGCTATAGTAGTTTCTATTTGCTCTATTGAATACATCTGATTTTTATAAATAACATATGAAGCAGCCTGAGCTAAATTGTATACTTTCTTATAATCCTCTGTATACGTCAATGTTAAATCTATTTGAAATGTATTATTTACTTCCCAAGTTTCTTGAAACGAGCTATATAAATCAGAGAAAGACACCCTTTCCTCATTTTCCCCAGCTCTATCTCTAATTAATACTGGTTCAATCATGACAAATACCAAAATGGAAATTCAAAACTAATAGAGCCAGTAAAATTATCAACTTGAAAAGCGTTGTATCCTTTTTGTAGTGTAATAACACCATGATCGGTATTAATGCCATCATTTTCGTTATTAAGATATGGATTAACACCATCTAATTTCCATACTCCAGACCAATTACCTTTTCTAGTAATATAATCTCCTGTCATTTTATTAGTTATCTTCATTCCGCCATTACTTGACCCAGACAAAATTATTTTTAATGGATGCCCTCTTCTTTCTGGATCTATTAAAATATCACTAGGATTATAAACTTCAAAACTATTATTTTTGAAAGTATAACTCATATCACGAATAATCTTGTTGCCAAATCCATAAACCAAATTAGATAAGTCAGACGTATCACCAATAGTTCTACTTAAGCCTATTAGATCAGTAAATACAATTTCTGCTGTAAAATCTCTTATGCTTGAGATAGAAGGTGTAATTTGCTTAAGTTTTACATAATAACAACGTTGTCCCCAATTACTCCAAGTTATCCACATTCCATCTCGAGTTGTTAAAAATCTTTGTAGCTCATTAATAGCTAATTTAGTGTTATTTTCATCCAATCCGTGAAATACTACGCTCATTTTTAATTCTCTAGTTTCATATGAACTTGAAATAATTCTTTGACCATCATTAATCCCTAACTTTTGTAAATTATCAGACTTTACAGCGATAGGAATATCGAAATCATAGCAATATACGTTATCCAAATTAGAATTATCATAGCATGATAACCAACTTTGACCATCTAAACTTACAGCGAATTCAATTGGATCAAAGCCTAAACTGTTTCTAGTAGTTTGAGTAGGCTTTTCAAATTTATAGGCTTGTGGTCTATTACTTTTACTAGAAAAAACTTTCAAATTATCCCCTCCTCAACATTAGATTTTTAGCATTATACTTATTAATTGCTTTAGCATTCTCATCAATATTGACAACTGGTTGTAAGTCAATATTCTTAACATTATCAGCTATTGTATATAGAATATTAATTATTTTTTCTAAATTAGAAGTTGTACCACTCTTCTTTAATTCTGGTCGAACATTAGACATGGTATCTATAAGCTTATTGGTTAATGGAATAGAACTAGCAGAATATGGATTAATCACAAATTCATGTTGTTGTGCATTATCTCCTATCCAAGCCAATTCTTTTTGTGTAATTTCTCCACCGTTAGCATATCCATGACCTTGACCTAAGAAGTATAAACTATTTCCATATCTACTTTTTGCATAATTCAATCCAGCTAATATATTATCAAAACCGTTGAAGATATTATGGTGTCCGGCTAAAGCATATTGATTAAACGTTCCTCGTTTAGTTTGCATCAACCCTATAGCAGGACCTGAACCATCTCCATCAGGATCAGCTCCTTGTTGTGTTACTTTTTCATTTCCACCGGATTCTGTTTGGATTTGCTTTAATACCTTTCCAACTAATGAAGTTGATAATCCTAACATCTTTAAAGCTCTAATTACTTGTGGCTTCCAGCGTTCAACACCACTTCCAGCAGGTGCAGCTACATCACTTTCTTCAACCATCTTTTTAAATGGATTTTGAATAGCTTTTAAAAAGCCACTTCCTAAAGCATTACCAAATTTTTGATAAAATTCTGAGCCACGAGTGAAATTAACTGCCTTTTTCCATTGCTTGTTTAAAAATGGCAATGGATTTTTACTAATTTCTTCCGCATGTTCCATAATGTAGTCAAGCATATCTGAACTGCTATCTGTTCCATCAGCATATTTTGGAACATTCATCATTTTACTAATGAATTTAGATTGAGTTGAATTAAATACTGTTGTTCCAGGTTCACCCCAAATTGTTAAATTACGTCCATTCATCATGAACATATCACCATTAGGGCGCATAATGATTTCTCTTGGATCAGCTGAACCATCATCATTTACAGTCATTAATCCACCTGGATGAGTTCCTGCAACGTTAGGCGTTCCTGTCGCATAAGAAGCTGTTTTTAATGAAGTTCCACCAAAAGCTGAAATAACAGAATTTAAAGAGTTGATACCTTTATTAATTTCAGAAATGATCTTACTCATTGATGCATGAGCTTTACTTGGTAATTCATCAAAAGTTGATTTAAACTTATTAGAAATATAATTTAACCATCCACGCCAAGACTTATTAAATGAACTCTCAAAATCTTCTTGTTTGTCTAGAATTTTATTAGTTCTTTTAGAAAAAGCACCTGGCAAATCATCTAAGTAATTATTCATAGTTGGTCTAGCTTTGCTCCAAACTGTTTTCCAGTTTGAATTAAAAGATCTTTTAAATGATTTCAAACTCTTAATTACTGAATTAACCATTGAACTGAAATCACCAACAAAACCGTTCTTACCCATAGCTTTATTAGCAATATCCATTTGTTTAGATAGTTCTTTTCCAAAAGATACTTTCTTTAGTGTTGAATCAAAAGTTTTTATGTCTTTATTTAGAGTTCCAAATGGGTTTACTTTTTTAAAAGTCTTTAATTGCTTATCTAGACTCTTTAAAGTTCTAGTTAATTTATTAACTGGTTTGTCAACTTCACTAACAGCTTTAGCAGAATTTTTGAATTCTTTGCCAATCTTATTTAACTCTTTTGATGGATTATTTTTATTTATTAGTTCTACATAAAGATGGATAAGTAAATCATCCTTTTTTATTGG
>OGJO01000759.1_pt1 | contig 16466 bp, 7 predicted proteins | sample 1572121 | NCBI WGS metagenome assembly OGJO01 (sample SAMEA2582081, study PRJEB24529) | metagenome | biome: Human gut stool | place: China | collected 2011
TGTTGATACATAACGATGTTTGTTTTGTAGGTTATTATTATATCTTGTTAAGTTTCTCTGGTCTAATTGAACTTACTAGCGATTAGTTGTTGTCGTGTTTGATTCTCAATAGATCATAAGGAATCTTCGATTTTTGGTTATAATCTTAGATTTCTGCTACAAAGGTAATTAAAATTTTTAAATGTTGAATAAAATAAATGAAAAATCTAACGTAAACGTTTTCGGAAGTGTTGTTTCTACAATATTGTCTTTTCGTCGTATTGATTCAGGCGGGTAAGTGAACCCTACGTAACGTTTACTGAGGCTTTTTTGAAGTTCAGATGAGGCTTACTTGATGGGGTAGGAGTTAGCAGAAATTACATCACGACGTATCTGTTGCTGCGTCGTGACGCACTGATTGCTACGTCGTGACGCATCAGAAGCTGCGTCGTGACGTAATTTCAGCAGCCTCAGGGCAAGCGGGGCCGCTTACCAGGGGCGTGGTAACAGGTGGCAATAAGGTGACAATAAAAACACCCCTTATTGCCACACGTTATTCGCTTATAATCAGATGGTTAAGTCTAAGTGTGACATTAGTGGTATTAGATTTGAGAGCCATAATTTTTCTTTCAATAAATTCGGCCTTTGAAGTAAGCTGATGAAACCATGTTCTTCATTGCGCAAGTTCATACGTTTCATTGAGCCGATACATCCGACTGCGCTGGCTTGAGGATTCGATTGCGCTGGCTTGAAGATTCGATTGCGCTGGCTTGAAGATATGACTTCGTTGGTTCGAAGATTCGAATTCGTAAGCAGAATGAGACGGATTTGTTTGCAGAATGAAGTGGCTGAGTTTGCAGAATGAAGTGACTGAGTTAGCTGACAGAAGTGGCTGAAATAGCGAAAAAAAAAAGAGGGCATGTCATCCCACTTATGACACACCCTCTTGTTTGTATAGTATTATTGTTCCAATTTCTTGATTTCTTCGATAGATAAGCCTGTGGATTTTGCAATGACGTCTATTGGAGTGTTGTATGTCAATAGGTTCAAAGCAATCTCTTTGCTTACCTTTTTGGCTTCTTTCTCCATAGCATGTTTATATACAGCATAATTGTCCCACATGACCATCATGCTGTTGTCGTATTTCTCCTGTTCCTCTTTGGTCAGGCTCTTGGAGTCGGCGATTTCTGCCAGTCTCTTGAATATCTTATGCTGAGCCTCGAAAGGCATTTTTTCTAAAGTCTCCATATGCTTCAAATTATAAATCCAACAATCTAAAAACGTAGTACACTCTTCCTTATGTACTTACGCTGCAAAGATACGCTTTTCTTTCGTAACTTCCAAGAAATTAACAAAAAAAGTTTTTGTGGGTGTGGGGGAGAGGGAGAGAGAAACAAAAAAGTGCAACGCCCAGTATGGGCATTGCACTTTATTTAAATATATCCATGTTTTTAGGTGATTACCATCTTGGGTCACCAACACCGAGCTTCTTAATACTCTCGTTACCGATAGTGAAGTCGCCCTTAGCGGCATTCTTATACTCAGGGTCATCAACCTTGCCTGCCTCGTCAGCAAACATGTTAGTCTTACCCTCTACGTCTGCAACATTGAGCTTAGCGCAGTTGAAGTATACGTTGTTCTGGAATGTTGGAACGCCAGTCTTTGACTGGTTAGACCATACAGCACCAGTATTTGAAACGATGTTGTTTGTCCAGTTGATTACGTTGCCTACATAGCGAACATAGAGCCAGTCGTTTACCCATTTGGCTAGTTGCAGATGAACCACACGACCATAAGCGTGCTTATCCAGGAAGTGGAGGAACCAGTCTTCGCCGTTTTGGGAGAAGCTGTATAAAGAAAAAAGGCTGTATCAGAAGGACAATGCCTAAAGATACAGCCTTTAATGATTAAGGGATATTATATTTCTTCAAATGTTTGGTCATATATTACTTGATATTACCGATATTCTTGTCAACCAATGTCTCGTTGGTGATAGTGAAGTCACCAGTAGCAACGTTCTTGAAACCAGGATCAAGATTAATGCCCTCTGTATCGAATGCCTTACCTGCACCTCCGTCAGGGTTTTGCTGTAAGGTAGCAGCATTGTAGTAGTTGTTGTTACTGAATACGAGGTTGTCGGTCTTTGTGTCCTTGCTGAAGAATACGTCTGCGCTCATTTCTGCAAATACGTTGTTCTTGATGTTTGCTGTGAAGAACTTGTCGCCTGCCTTGTTAGAACGAACGTAGAACAAGCCCTTAGATGTAGCTTCTACCTTATAGAGGGTATTGTTCTCGAAGTTGATGACGATAGGCTGCTTGGCATTGTAGTCGAAACGGATGAAATCAGAACCATTGCAAGAGTTAGCTACGGTACAGTGTTTCATGTTCAACTTTAAGATAGCGCCCTTCTTCTTCTGAGAGTCGATAAAGCGCTTGCCTGCGCACATGTCGTGGAAATAGCTGTTGGTAATATTCAGCTCAGTCACCTCGTAAACATTCTCACCAGGTTCTGTAAAGAAGTTGCCATATCCGCTAACCTCGATATTGTTGACGTTGATTGTTCCTGAGCAGTTCACACCCTTGATCAGAGCATCTGCAGTAACACCTTCAAACTGGATGTTTTCTGTAGTGAAGCCGGTAGCTCCGTCGAGTACGAACTTGATACGAGCCTTGACTGGCTTGGTGCCGAGACACTTGATGGATATGTTCTTGCTGATGGTCAACTCCTTGGTTGTTTCAGCACCATCGGTTCCTGTGTAGATAAACTCGTTGGTAGAACCGTCCTTAGCAGGGAGCAACATGACAGTACCGCCCTCTTCAGTAGCATCAATCAATGCCTGAAGGTCAGCACCTGGATAAGCTGGAGTGTAGTTTGGCATGGTGGTTACAGAAACCTTACCGCGAGCCTTGGTGCCATTCAAAATAGTGAATGTATACTTGGTTTCGTAGGTCAGACCAGTAATGGTAGCAGTACCATTCTGCTTCTCCTCATCAGAGAGAGTATAAGTCTCTTCCTTACCGCCTGTAATAGCAATGGTAGTAACTTCTGAACCTGGAGTCCACTTCAATGTTACGCTCTTTGCAGTGATATCATCATCAGTAACGGTTTCGAAAATCTGCTCAGCATCTGTTGTAACAGAGGCTTCTGCCCAATGAGATTCCTTGGAACTACCTATAGCCTTGATACGGATAGAGTAGGTAGTTTCGCCAGAAAGATCTGTAATGAGATAAGGAACTGTTGTTACGTCTGTATATTCATAGGTTGGAGTTCCTTCAAACTTCATATCAGCATCGTCAGCAAACAACTGAATGGTGTAGCTGTCTGCTTTAGACAAACATTCCCAGGTAAGTTGTACATTAGTCTTGTTCTGTACCTTAGCCTCTACAGCTGTAGGCTTGAAGAGTCGGTCGTATTCTACGCTTGTCAACTCATCATCTGGGTCTGAGCATCCTGCTGCGGTAAAGAGTACCGCAGCAAGAGCTAAGATATAAGTTAATTTCTTTATAATATTCATAATCTTTTCTTCTTGAATGGATTAATAATTATAATCGTTTTTGAGCAAGCCGTTGCTACCATCGATGAATACCTTCCAGATAGGCCAGAACATCTTCTCGTCTGGATTGTTGATGTAGAGATAGTTCAGATACTTGTCAATCTTGTTATTGTTGTCTGTAACGCTCTTGTTGTCGTCCTTGCTCTCACCGTCAACGTGCTCTCTATAGGTAAACCAGTTGGTGCTGCTTTCGTAAAGAGACTTGCCCTCTGCATCAGTCTGTCCTGCTTCCAAGCCATAAACCTCGTAGCTGTCAGCATCTGTGCTTGCAGCACCCAAGCCCTCGTTGAAGTAGAGTTTCTTAGGGTAGTTGGCATAGATTCCTGTACGGTTGGCCAATTGGGTCATCTTTTCCTTGGTTTGTGCAAGAGTGCTTCCTAACTTACCCCAACGCATAAGGTCGAGCTTGCGCAATCCTTCACCAGCGAACTCAAACTTGCGCTGGTCTTCGATGGTAAGCTGGAAACTTTCCTTGGTAGATGCTTCGTTCAAGATGGTGCTAACTTTGGCTGAAGGATAAGCACGATTGAGTATTGGCATCAGATACTGCTTTGCATTAGCAGGACCATTGAGGGCATTCTCTGCTTCGGCAGCCATCAGGTAGATATCTGCGTAGCGAAGAACCTGATAGTTGATACCGTCATCATTGGTAGAAGTAACCTTACGTTTCATCCACTCAAAGCGAAGCTTACCAAAACTCCATCCACCGCCAGAACTACCTGAGATAGTCTTCACACCTTCATCCCATGTATATGGAAGACAGGTAACGTTGCGGCGAGCATCGTCTTTGTCGAAATCATACCAGAGAGTTGGGGTAGGGCCGTTTACACCACCCTTTGCCAATTTTGTCCAGCTATCTACAGTCTTGTGCTTGCCACCCCAGGTGTAAAGTACACGACCACGACCGTCTGAGAAAGGAAGTTCATAGATAGACTCTTTACCTGCTGTAACATCCTCATTACAGAGGTTGCGGAAGTTCTCGTCGAATTTTGTGCCCAATTTGTTGCAGCCTTGATTGATGATGCTTACGCACTCATCTTTTGCAATGGTGTACATCTGATTGCGCTCGTTCTCATCCTGAAGATTATAACGGAGACCTTCGTTTGGCCACTCAGATTTACCAGCAAGGAAGAGAGCGATACGGGCACGGAGACCCTTTGCAAAAGACTTGCTGACACGTTCTGTTGACTTGGTATAAGAGTTTTCGTTAGGCCAGCCGAGATAATTCTCAGCAGTCTCCAAATCCTCTATCAATTTCTTGAGAATGGTAACACGGTCAGTCTTTGGCAGATATACTGTCTCTGAGGTGTTAGGCTCAAAGCGATAAGGAACATCGCCCCATGCCTTTACCAGGTCGAAGTAGATAAATGCTCTCAATGAAAGCAACTCGCCATAGAGCTGGGCCATATTCTTATTGGTGTCAATATTGCCATATTTCTGGATAGAAACGATAGCCTTGTTGGCACGCTCAATACCCTCATACATTTTTGCCCAAGCGTTTGAACTTGTGTTCATGTATGTATTGGTAGAAGAGGCTGAATAGCAAGCCAATGATGCTTCCTTATCGGTAGATGGGTCGCTCACACCGGCATAGTTGTTGAAAATCTCGCAGTCGGTATTGGTTCCATAATATGGAATGAAGCGACCACGATATGAGTTGGTCTCACCAAAAGACTGGTGGATACCCATAACGGCAGCATCAGCAAGTGCCTCGGTAGAGAAGACTGTTTCTTCTGTAATAGAAGACTGTGTTGGAGCCTCCAAATCACACGAAGACATCAATGTTGCTGCACAAAGAAATGAAATATATAATGATTTTTTCATTTTTATAGTCTTTTATTTGTTAGAAGTTGAGGTTCATACCGATTACAAACTGACGGCTCTTAGGATATGCTGAGTAGTCAACACCTGGGGTCAGGTTGGTCTTGCGGATGGCTGATACTTCTGGATCAAAACCTGAGTAGTTGGTGATGCAGAATACATTGTATGCGGTTACATAGAAGCGCAGACTGTTGATTCCTGCACGCTTGGTAAGATTCTCAGGCAGGGTGTAACCCAAAGTCAATGTGCTCAAGCGGAGGAATGATGCATCCTCTACATAAGCGTCTGTCAAGACATACTTACCTGTGTATGGTGACCACATCGTTGTGTTGGCATTGAGTGCAGCTAATTCTTCTGCATTATCCCAGTTTAGCAAGTTACCGTTTGCATCGATGTTAGTCCAGCGTGAACCGCCAGCCATCTTATCGATGAGGTTACGATACTGATATTTTGAAGTCTGGGTATACTCGATGGCATTGGCGTTGTATACGTCGTTGCCTACGCTCCAGTTGAAGTTGGCTGTCAAGTCGAAACCGTAAACACGTGCATTGATATTGAAACCACCTGTATGTGTAGGGTTTGTATCACCAATCACTTGACGGTCTGCAGTTGTGATAGTACCTGTCTTCTCTGCCTTGGTCTCTGCAATCTTCATGCTACCAGGACGTACGCTTGTACCCAAAACGTTGCTGCAGTCGGCTATGCCTTCTTTCAAAACCCATTTACCCTGAGCCTTTGATGCCTCAATATCGAAATCGCTTACTTCATAGCGACCTGCGCTCTTGTAGCCCCAAATCTGTCCGATAGGTTCGCCAGCCTTGATGACGAAATCCTGATCGATTTCTGAAGAAGCCCATTGAGTGCTGATGTTGTCGATTGATTCCATATCTCCCAATGAAAGAACCTTGTTCTTGTTGAATGATATGTTAGCACCAAGAGTCAAACCGAAGTTCTTCTTGTTGATGGCATTCCATGTCAGTGCAAACTCAAGACCCTGGTTGCGGGTCTCACCCATGTTGCGGTACTGGTAGTCATAACCTGTACCAGCTACTGGATACTGAATCAGAAGGTCCTTGGTATTGTTCCAATAACCATCAATGCTACCTGTCAACTTGCTGTTGAAGAGAGTAAAGTCGATACCGATGTTTCGAGTAACGGTTGTCTCCCATTTCAAGTCTGGGTTGGCCATGGTCTTAGATGGTGCCAGATAAGAATTGTAACCATTAATCCAGCTTGATGAATTAGCTACGTATTCCTGTACCAGAAGGCCTGAAGGAATATTGTTGTTACCTGCTGTACCGTAAGAGAGACGAAGTTTCAAGTCGTCCAACCACTTTTCTGTACCCTTCATGAATGACTCTGAAGAAATACGCCAAGCTGCAGCTACTGATGGGAAGAAGCCCCAACGGTTGCCGTCAGAGAACTTGGAAGAACCATCGGCACGGGCTGTAGCGCTCAAGAGGTACTTGTCATCATAGCCATAGTTTACACGACCGAAGTATGAATTCAAAATGTCATTTGGATCATAGAAGTCGGTAATCTGGAATGGTGTTCCCTGAGTAGTCAGTCTCCAGCAGTCGTTAGCTGAGAACGTCTTTGGGAAGCCATGAACCGTATTGGTCATTGTCTCATTCTTGGTGACGATGTACTCCTCACCGAGCAAAGCGTTTAAGCTGTGTTTGCTGTTCTTGCCGAATAAAGCCTTGAAATCGTAGTTCAAGGTGTTGGTGTTACGGAACTTGGTGCGATACTGGTTAGTCAGTGTGATTGCTGGCTTACCCTGATTCTCGGAAGATGGAACGTTCTGGACATAATAGGCTGTTGTACCATAATATCTCTTTGTATCTACCTTATAGGTATCGTAACCGAACTCAGTCTTGAACTTGAGGTTCTTGTAAAGCTCCCAAGTGAAAGCGCCCGACATGTTGAATGTTGTACGCACTCTTCTCTGATCGTTGTCCTTCAAGCTTGTTACAGGGTTGTAGAATGATGAGTTGGTTGTGTCATCATCATCCGTATCTGTAGACAAGCCTGCAACAGGGAATGGAGTGTACTGGATAGCATAACGCAGACGCTTGTCTGTGTTGTAAGTACTACTCTGCTCATTAGCACCACCACCATTGATCTTGGTCTTAGACCAACGAGCCTGGAAGTCCAATGTTACGGTCTTTGTTGGCTTAGCATTCAGCTTCAGGCTGAGGTTGTCGCGTACGAAGTTAGACATCTGCATGATTGCCTTATCATCCATACGTGCATAGCTGAAAGCATACTTCATTTTGTCTGTACCACCATTGATGTTCAAGTTGTGGTTGAAGGTGTGACCGGTTCTTCCGTATACGATGTCCTGCCAGTCATTGGTAGCAACATTGTCGTACATGTCCAAATCATCGTAGCTTCCGAAATAAGGCTCGTACTTGTCTTCAACCTTATTCAGCAGGCTAGCCAACTCATACTGCCAGTTAGCATAGTCACGAGCGCCCAGTACATCAAGCTTCTTGGCAATTTTCTTCCAAGAATAGTATGCGTTATAAGACACACTGGTCTTACCCTCTTTACCACCCTTAGTAGTAACGAGGATTACACCGTTAGCACCACGTGAACCGTAAATGGCCGTAGATGAAGCATCCTTCAATACTGTAATATCCTCAATGTCGGATGCAGGAATATCGCTGATGCTTTCTACAGGGAAGCCATCAACAATGTAGAGAGGATCATTGCTCTGGGTGATAGAACCACCACCACGTACACGAATCTTTACATCAGCATCAGGAGAACCTTCTGTTGTTGTAATCTGTACACCAGGCATCTTACCTGTCAATGCCTCAGAAGCTGAAGCTACAGGCACCTGTGTCAGAGCCTTGTTGTCTACCGTAGCTACAGCACCGGTCAAGTCCTTCTTCTTGACAGCACCATAACCGATTACAACGACGTCGTTGAGGGTGGTGTTGTCGTCTTCCAACTTAATGTTGATGACAGACTTGCCAGATACGCTGACTACCTGAGGCTTCATACCCACGTATGAAACCTTGATTTTCTTACTGTTGCCTTTCAGTGTGATAGTAAAGTTACCATCAATATCGGTTACACCACCGTTGCTGGCTGTTCCATCTTCAATGACAGAAGCACCAATAACAGGCTCGCCCGTATTGTCGGTTACGTTACCCTTAATCACTGTTTGCGCATATCCATTAGCTGACATAACCAATGAAGCAGCAACAAGCGCAAATCTAAGATTCTTGTATTTACCAGACATACACTTTAGGTTTAGATAAAACTTATTCTAAATTACTAATATTCTAATGTTTTTTCTTAATGTTTTTAAGTAGAATTCCAGTTCTGAGCAGATGCTTGCTGAAGGGATGTTCCTCTTGGAACCCGAAGGCTCCGATGGGGCAACCTAGATGCGTAGCAATAGCTAAGTCGTGGTTTTCTTGTTGCAAAAGTATATAAAAAATATGAGAATATAGGTATATTTGGGGTAAAAAATTACGTAAACGTTTACAGATTTTTGCGTAAATACTCTGTTTTTTACATTTCGATGGTCTGTTTTCTCAGTTCCCGTTTTTGCTGTTTCGGGAGTTGAGGGAACAAAAAAAGTGCAATATCCGGCACCCTTCTGAAAGAGGATGGGGATATTGCACTCCGAATGTTATCTGTTAATCTAATTACTTATGGTCTCTGTTTCTTTACTTTACGATGACCTTGCTTGTCTTCTTGCTGCCATCTGTCAGGGTCTTCACAATGATGTTGATACCCTTCTGAAGATTTGAGAGCTGGGTGCCGTCGGCTGCATAAATGGCGGTCTTGATGACTGCTGCATCTGTAGCTGAGGTGATGTTGCGGATGCCGGTGCTTACTGAATTGGTTGTTGCACCGAAACCTCCCATTGGGTTGGCTGCACGTACGGTGAATGTTCCCTTCTCGCCGTTGAGGTTTACTGACTTCTCTGTGGTCAGGGCGAAGAACTTGCCGTCTTTTGCTACGAGATACATCTTGGCATCACCTGTCCATGAAAGCTTGTCGTTGCCCAATGTAGCCGCTGTGGCTGTGGTCTGAGAAGCGAGGTCGGCTGGCTTCCAGTTGGTAAATACCTTGTTGAGGTTGAACTCTGCTGCCTTCTCAGCAGTGATGATAGTGTTGTACTCGCTAACTTCCTTATCGTTTGTAAACTTCACAATGTTCTCAGCAGGAGAAATTACCTTGCCGTTCTCATCAACAGTGTTGTACTCGAAGAAGTTCTTGGCAACCACGTTCATACCATCTGTTGTCCAGCGGGTTGAAGCAATGTTGGCTGCTGCGTTCTTGTCGAGGATGGTGTTGAGGAATGCACACTTGGCTGTTCCACCCCAAGAGCGACCGAAGGTGAAGCTGTCAGTAGCTGAACCTACAATCTTACATCCGTCAAATACATAACCATAATCAGTTCCGTCTGTGTAAGGAGCTGTGATGTATGAACCCTTACCAGGTTCCAATGTCAAGGTACATTTGTTAAAGAATACATCGCCACCACCGCAGATGAAGTCTACGATTCCGTGGATATCTGAACCTTCGAAGTAGTACTGGCCCTTATTGTTGTTGCTGTAGTAAGTGTCCTGGTAAGAAAGCATCTTCACATTCTTGCAGATGGTCTGTGTACCCTTGTCCTGGAGGCAGACGGCACGGCCGGTGCTCTTGTCGAATGGATAAGCATTCTTCAGGGTGAGATCCTGCATGTAGAGACCTGTGCTGGTGTTGAACAATGTTGCCGTAACACCGATTCCCTCTACCTCTGGCTTGTTCACGATGATGGTGTTGTCCATGCTCTCGCCGATGATCGAGATGTTGTTACCGCTGATTGGGGTAAGACACTTGTCTCCGAGATCGTATGTGCCGTTAGGCAAGAAAATGTATGTGCGGGCAGCGTTGGTTTCAACATTGTTGCCGTTTGCTATTTCGAGGGCTGTGATGAAGCCCTGTGCGTCGCCAGCCTTTACCTCCATCCAGTTGCCGTTCTGTGTGTAAGCAGGAGTTGTCATGTTTACGATGCTGAGGCTGTGGATGTAAGTATCTGCATCGAAAGTGAGGGTATATTCTCCGCTCTCGGTAGATTCGTTCTGGAGGATGCCGAGGTTGCCGTCCTTTGTTGGCTTTGCATCAATAGAACTTACTTCATTTCCCTTAGGATTGAGAAGGATAATCTTACCTGTCTTAGAATATTGGCAGAGGTTCATCTTGATGTAACCTTTGCCGCCCATCTTAACCTTGAGCTTGTCGGTAGCTTCGAAGCTCCAGCCGTGTGTGGCATCATGCCATTTGCCGTTGCCTTCTACTGAGATGGCCTCGTGGTCGTTGATGTCGAATCCTTCCTTTTGGAGGTCGTAATCGTAACGGGCTGTTTCACTTGCGGTCTCAATATCTGTAACGAGTGCATAGAGTTTGGTATCTGCTGTGATGACAGAGGAGGTGGTGAACTTCTTGCTGTCTTTCTTCAGTTCGCCAGCCCAACCGCGGAATTTCTTGCCTTCGGATACGGTTACCTTCTCTTCCATGCCTTCTGCAAATTTTTCGATGTTTGCATCCTGCTCCACCTTTTGGGTTCCGATAGCTGTTGTGCCGTCTATATTATAATAGGTGAGGGTGAAGTCTGGTTTGAAGGCTACGGTGAGTTCGTAAGTTACCTCATCTCCGTTAGATTCTACAACGATGGTTACCACGGTCTTCTGGTCTGCACCTTCTCCGGTGGTAGTATATGTTGTACTCTTGATGGTTCCGTTTGCAGCAACGAGGTCTTTCAGCGGATTGGTCTCGCTGATGAGGTTTGTCTTCTTTGAAACGAGGAGGGTAGCGAGCTGCTTGCCTGATGCGTCTTCCTTGAAGATGTCAACGGCTGAATATTTGGTGCCGTTGAGGCTGAAAGTGCCCAGCATTGGAGTCTTGCTCATATCTACATTTCCGTAGATAGCGAGGTCGGTAACGTAAGCGTTCTGGCTCAATTTAAAGCCCTCGAACTTGATCTGGCAGTTGGTGCGGTTTACGTCGAGTGTCAGATCTTCACCGCTTGTGGTTACAATTGATACGTTGTGGATGGTTACCCAGTCAGCATCGCCGTCGCCCTTTACAGATACTTTGATACCACGTGTGCCACCTGTAGCAGCCTGGTGGAGGGTAATCTTAGTGATGCTTGCCAATGGAGAGGTTACTGCGCTTGGTTCGGTTGTAGAGTATTCGCCAGTGTACTTTAGGGTCTTCATATAACCGGTACGATCAGCGAACTTAGCGTTTGTTCCTGTTGGATTTATCTCAACGCCATTGAGAGTCATGGTAAATGCCTCTTTACTATAGAGAGTTTTGAGGTCTACCAAAGTGTTGTTGGCTGTTTTGCCATCTACCTTCTTCCACTCGGTGAAGTCGGTAGTGTAGAGTGCCTTCTCCTGGATGGCGCTTACGTGTACCACCTTAACCTGATAGAGGTAGCAGGTGCTTGTAGCAACAACTTCTACATATCCCTTAGCCACTTCGGCTGATGTTGCGTTGTATTCTGTTACGTCTTCAGTAGCAGCCTTTCCGCCTACGGTGAGGTTGTGGTAGTTTGGGTAACTTGTTACGGTTACAACATCATTTGCTGATTTTACTGGAATCTGCAGGATGGTTCCTGTGTTAAACTGTGCATCAGGTGTTCTGCCCTTCAACTTACCTTGTGTAGCGTTTACGTGCATAGTGATGCCTTCTACGGTAGAAGCGAGGTCGCCCTCGTTACCTTGGAAGTTAGCTGCTGTGTTGATACCTTCAGGAAGATTGTTCTGAAAGTCCCAAACAGCAGTGACATTTTGTGCCTTTGCGATGAAAGCAAAGACAAGCAACAGGCTGAGAAGCCCCAATCTTAGTAGATTTCTTTTCATTTGTTTGCCTTTTAGGTTGTTATACTTATTATAATTTTTATTTTCGATTTATTTTTTAAGTTTGTTGGTGCAAAAATACACTTATTATTTCTATTTAAGAACTTTTTGTTACGATTTTGTCGTAAAAGCTACGCAATCGTTTTCGTACATTTCCGCCTTTTTATCTCTTTTTGCCAAATGAGAATTTAGTCGTACTTTTGCAGGCAAAAACAAACTACTAAACTTTAGTAAGGTATATAGAAGGTGCGTCATAAGTTATGGCGCATCCTCTTGCTATCTTTATAGTACTTCCTTATCTCCTTTCATTTCTTGATAAGTGAAAGTTAAGTTATTTGATATTTTCTTTGGTTAATTCAGATTTTCTTTGTAATTTAGCCGCGCAAAACGTAAAGTTTGTAAGATTATGGCAAAAATAGTAAATAAATACCCTGTGGGGATACAGACATTCGAAAAACTCCGTGAGAAAGGTTATCTCTATGTAGATAAGACCCAATATATCGTGGATTTCAGAGAAAAGCAGATGTCGTATGTCTTTCTGAGTCGTCCAAGACGATTCGGAAAGTCGCTCTTTGCCTCTACTCTCCAAGCTTATTTCGAGGGTAGAAAGGAACTCTTCGAGGGATTGGCAATAGCTGATTATGAGAAGGAATGGGTGAAGCATCCTGTGCTTCATTTTGATATGAGCGGTGCCAAGCACTTTGATGCTGATGCCTTGAACAGTTATCTGAATCTACAGCTTTTGCCCTATGAAAAGCTATACGGTAAGGGAGAAGGTGAAAAATATCCTAATGAAAGACTGGATGGTATCGTAAAGCGTGCTTATGAGCAAACGGGCGAAAAGGCGGTTGTCATCATCGATGAATATGATGCCCCATTGCTGGATGTGGTACATGAGAAGGAGAACCTGCAGCCCCTCCGCCGCATCATGCAGAACTTCTACAGTCCTCTGAAAAAGCTCGACCCATACCTAGAGTTTACCTTCATTACGGGTATCACTAAGTTCTCGCAGCTCAGCATCTTCAGCGAGCTGAATAACCTCGACAATATCAGCATGTTCGACCAGTATTCGGCTATCTGCGGTATCAGCAAGAAGGAACTTACCACTCAGATGAAACCGGATATAGAGGCATTGGGAGAAGACCTTGGCGTGACGTATGAGGAATGTCTGGCAGAGCTGACAAGATTCTACGACGGCTATCATTTCAGTGAGAAATCAGAGGATGTTTTCAATCCGTTCAGTCTGGTAAAGGCGCTGAATGCACGAAAGATTGCTCCTTATTGGTTTGGCTCCGGCACTCCGTCTTATCTTATTAAGACATTGCAGAAGTATCACGTCAATGTGATGGATATTGAGAAGAAATCATGTGATGTGGATGACTTTGATGTTTCGCCGGAAATGATGACTTCTGCGCTTCCTTTGCTCTATCAGAGCGGTTATCTCACCATCAAGAAGTATAATCCGATGCTGCATCGTTATACACTGGAATATCCTAACAGGGAGGTAAAGATAGGTATGCTCAAGAGTCTTGCACCTAACTATCTTTCACCAATATCTTTGGATAATAATAGTCTGGTGGGTGATTTCCTGGAAATGCTTTATGATAGAGATGTAGAGGGAGCAATGATTCGATTGAAAGCGTATCTTGCCAGCATCTCCAACCGTTTGAGTAATAAGAACGAACGGGATTTCCAGACGGTGTTCTATCTTATCTTCAACCTGATGGGCGCCCATATGAGGGTAGAGGAGGATAGTGCAATAGGCAGGGCTGATGCAGTGGTATATATGCCTGATGCTGTATTTGTTTTCGAATTGAAGTATGATGGTTCTGCCGAAGAAGCTTTCAAACAGATAGATGAAAAGGGATATCTGATTCCATATTCTGCTGATGGTAAACGCTTGTTCAAAATTGGTGTTAATTACGATAGTAATCAGCGGACAATTAGTGATTGGAAGATAAAGGAAGGATAAAATACTGTAATTTAGTATATAGTTCTGCAACGGGCTGAAGGGGCTGCTGTCTCTTCAGCCTGTTTTGTGTCTGCTAGCTAAAACTCTCTTATATTCTGGTACTTGACGTTTGGATTTACGTAATCGTTTTCGTAGTTTTAGTTCATTTTGGTTTGTATTTTTCTGAGATTCTCAAAATGATTTATTATTTTTGCCACCGAAATAAACTAGCAAATGAATCAAACTAAAATAAAGTTATTCAATAACTAATTAATAATATATAAACTTAAAATAAAACGATTATGAAGAAATTCTTTACTCTTATCGCAGCCGTAGCTTTGGCTGCTAGTGTTAATGCTCAGACAACTTTGATTGATTATCCTACATCTCAGTCAGGTATAACCCTTCACAATGTTGACGGACAGATTTCGTTTGCAACAGTGAAAATTCATACTAATAAAGATGAGGTACCTTGCATTAAGATAGGAAAAAGCTTTAGTGCAGGAAACCTTGTTGTAGATAACTTTGTTGAGTTGACAACAGAAGGTGGATTTAAAAAGGGTGATGTAATTACTGTTGCTGGTGTTTTTAATAATGCAGATGATACAAAAAAAGCTGCTGTTGCTTTCTTCACTGGTGAAGTTGGTGAAAAGGGAAAAACTTATTATACGACAAAGCAATTTATCAATAGTAAAAATACAGCAGATGATCCTGCAGAGGAGCAAATTACGTTGACGGAAGATATGCCTAGCGTGAAGTTTGGAAGAAATGGTAATACTGGCACTTGTGTTGTAAAGGTTACAGTTGTACGTGGTGGTACATCTACCGGCATTTCTAACATCAGTGCTGCAGCAGCCAAGAAGAATGGTAAGACCTACAATATGGCTGGTCAGGAGGTTTCTTCTTCTGCCAAGGGTATTGTTATCAAGAACGGTAAGAAGTATGTAAAGTAACAGATTGTATATACATATAAAACAAAAGGGCATTCCCAAACATGGGGATGCCTTTTTGTTTTATAAGAAGTTTTATTCCTTTATTACCTTATCCACTACGGTCTGTCCGTTCTGAAACAGCATCTTGCGGATGTTGATTCCTTTTTGAGGAGCAGAAAGGAGGGTGCCGTTGAGACTGTAATACTTTACTTCGGCTAATTCACTGGGATTGGAGGTGATAATCTGCGAGATGCCTGTAGGGTTCTTCCATGCAGGATAGTATTCATCTACCTTGTTCTCTGCATCGGCATTGCCTTGCTTCATGATGTCCTCAACCAGCGAATTGGCGTAAACCTCGAGGTTGGTGTAGTAACCCTTGCTGTCAAGCGAGTAGGTGAGGGCATCTGTGGCGTCGTTTGGATCTAAGCCGTTGGCAATCTCCCATGCATCTGGAATTCCGTCCTTATCAGTGTCGAAGTCGGCTGGGCGAGTAGCGGTGCCGAAGTTTGCCTCGGTGTAGCCGTTTACATCTGCCACCTTGTCGATGATGCCAGGTGATTGGGTAATGCTTCCCTTATACTTGGCTGTTCCAGTCTTGGCCTCTTCCATGTAGCGCGCATCAATCTCATCGCGGTAGAGTGAGGCTCCGCTATATGCCAGTACCTTGCTGAATGATTCGGCAGCAGAGTGGGTGGTAACCTCTCCTGTTGGAGCAGGAGCATCCATCTTGATCTTGACACAAGACTTGCCGCTGATGGTTACATGGGCAACATTGTCACCATAAAAGTTTTTGGCATCCGGACTGTAGTATTCTCCGTTCAGGCTTGGAATGCCTTTGTCGTAGCTGATATCTTTCCAATCCTGATTCTTGGTAACAGAACCCTTGGTGGTTTCGGTGATGTTTCCGTTGATGAAGTAACGGCTGGTCATGTCGTATAACTCAGGATGATTCTTGTCGGAATTGCTCTGTGTAGAAAGTGTGACAAGGGTGATACGGTCCTGATTTCCCCGTACGCTTCCTGTGCTTATATCTACTTTGAGTCCATTCAAAGTTTTACCTTTCAAACTATGGCTGGGACCAGCCTTGTAGTAGTTGTTGACGATATTGATCTGTCCGCCACCAGGACCGCCATAGCAGGTTCCTTGTGCATTATACATCACACAGTTTCGAAAATCGACGTTCTCTGCCTGCACGGCGTTCTGCCATTTGTAGGTGTTGTATTCCTTGTTGGAAGTATAGCCTGTCCATCCATATCTGGCACCATTGAATCGAGGACCGCGGTTCATGAGATGGCCTACGAAGTTGTGGTGGAAGCTGGCTAGCTTACCGCCCCAGATGCCTCCGTAACCATGT
>OGJO01000761.1_pt1 | contig 16459 bp, 15 predicted proteins | sample 1572121 | NCBI WGS metagenome assembly OGJO01 (sample SAMEA2582081, study PRJEB24529) | metagenome | biome: Human gut stool | place: China | collected 2011
ACTCTTTCCCTACACGACGCTCTTCCGATCTGTTTTTTTGTAGTATTCTTTTTCTAGATAATTTATAAACTTTGAAAAACTATCTCTTAGATTGTCTGACTTGTGTGTAGTATTCTAACTCATCATTGATTCTTATTACATAAAAAATGACAATCTGAAGTAACTCCAAATAATTCTGTAAATGTTCTTCTTCGCTTTTATAAGCAAATTTACCATGAACGAATTTATTCCGAATCTTTAATCCATTACCATATTGTTTATCATCTAAAATATAAGATAAATAATTAGTTTCATGGTCAGAAAAGAGCTTATCTGAGTATTCACAATATCCTTTTCTGCAAAGGTCTTCTGCAATATCTAGTATCAATTTATCTTTATAGTATAGGCAATATGTACCTGACCTCCATAATTTATTCAAAATGTTAATTTCTTGAAAATTTGTAAATGTTATCAATTCATTTGATAGTTTTAGAAGGTTCTTATCTATTAAAATTTTTATCAGTTCAACTTGATAATCTTCAAAATCTGTAATTTTTACACCAGATTTAATATGTTCAAAGAATGTAGAAGGTTCTTTTTTTGACGAGATGGTGCTTAGGGTACTTTGGTCAGAGAAAAGGGTTGAAAATAAAGAAGAATTATCAGAAGTATTGCTCAATTTTAAAAATTTTTTCTCATTAAATGATTTTAATGATGCATAAGAAGAGGCTTTAGATTTAATCTCTAATAAACCTTGGTCGATTTCCCCGTTTCTAAAAAATAGTTCGTATTGGTCGAGGATACTATCCATTTCACTAACAATAGATTTTCCTCTTTCATAATAAGAAGATTCTTTATTGGAAGGGTGGAATTGAAATCCTTTTATATTCAATTCGGCTTCTAAATAAGTGTTGAAGTACCATTCAATAATCTTCTCAATATCAATATCATTTTTCTTTAGATAAAAAAAATATGCAGAAAATAACATATCATAAGACAGTTTTAAATGATGATCGTAGTCTTCGAAATGAGCATTTGATTTTGGGGAAAATAAACGAGTGAAACTAAATGTTTCATCATTTGCAACTAACCAAGGTAATCCTGTTTCATAATTGAAATAATCAAGTATATAAATATAATTATTTAATAAGGTTGGGAAATCATGATATTCATCTAGTATCGTTTTGTTAATAATGATTTCATTATTTACTTGAGTACATAGCACATCTGATTGTAAAGGACTTATAGCAACAGACTGAGAGTACTGTATTCCCTCATTAGTTTGAAAATGCCTTTCCCAAAATTTATCGTATGTTCTTTTTGCTAAAAGTTTAGTTTGATCATTAAACTCATATTTACTTAATTTTTTATACTCAACTATTAATTGTAAATAATTAGGGTTTATAGAGTCAATCTCACAATATTTTCTGGCTAAATCATTTATCTCTTCATTTGTGATTTCCAATTTAGTGTATAAGCCATTTTGGGAATCCGTATATTTTCCCGATTGATTATTCAAAAAGAACTCTACATTTCTAGGTAGAGAGAGAAAGTTTTCTTTGATAACTTGTGGAAATAGGTCAATCAATTCTGTAACATTTTTAAGAGTCATTGTCCGAATATCATATTTTTTAATATATAATTCAAAATCTCTAACGTCATTTTGATTAATTTTTCCTAAAAACAGTACCAACTCCCAGAAAACATTCCTATATGAAATATCAATGCTTGTATAATCTATTTCAAACATTGAAACGGGGAAATTCTTAGATAAGTCAGTATTAAATTGTTTAATTAGATATTTGAAATTTGAGAATTTACTTTCCTTTTTTAATAATTTTAGAATCAAATATATTTCAATTAAATCATTAATTTCATTTGAAGACTTATACGATTCAATATAGTTTTGAACCCTATCGTATTGAAATGGTTCTATTACATTACGAGAAGTGTGAAAATTTTGATTTGACATATTTTTTATATTCCTTATGATGATTTGGTTGTTTTTATAACATTAACATTATATAGTGTCTAGGTACACCATTGTTTTGGTCAACTTGAATTGATTTTCATCGTTAAAAAATATTTACGTGTTGTGCAAAGATTTCGACTCTTTTTTCTGTCCACTGCATTGGTAGAGGTAGTGTAAAATAAGTTGTGTAAACACAAAAAGGAATAAATTCGTTATAGTAGAGTTGCGAAACATTACTAGAAAGAGATTCATTCCTATGACTCAGTTTACCGCGGGACTACTTAACTTCCTAGCCCAAAAGCAAGATATTGATGAATTTTTCAAACCTAAATTTAATTAGCATTTCATTCCCTTAAGCGTGATAATTTCGCTTGTTTCAATGATATTATACAGCTAAAAAAAATACAATGATTTTGTTGATATAAGTGAAATCTTCACTATTTTCGGGAGAAAAAATAGTACGCGGTTTTTACAAGATAAACTTGATGGCAGTACCTTACCTGTATAAAATGATACCTTTGAGGATACTGTTACCAGTTACACGACAGTTTAATAATAATTTGATTTACTGACCTTTCTAAATCTTGTTAACAGAGGTGGCCGATACTGATTGAATTCTGTAATCAAATTTTCTTTTATCTGATGAAAAATGCTTTGGTATATCTACTATGAAAATTACTAGAGTTGAGAAGTGAAGTGTTGCGCGTGGTATGACAACTCAATACAAAAAGGATAGCATCATATGCTATCCTTATGTCGTCCTATATTTATTGTGCAGGTCTCAAAGTTGCTGCTACTGTTCTAATAGAACTTTGTGTAAGTTCATCTTGTCTTTCTTCATCTGTGATTACACGAGGTTTTGGAAAGTTCTCGATAGGCTTTTCATGTTCTTGGGCTTGCTTTTTAGCTTGTTCAAGTCGTTGGTGCTGGGCTTCTGGGCCCCAGTCTTTTTCTGCAGCAATCTCAGAGACCATAAAGGCACTATATCGATATGCCTCTGGAACAATCGTATGAATTTGTTCTTTAGTGAAGCGGTCTCCCTCACTATAATCAACAACATCCCAAATTAGTCCGCCATTGCCATCTTCTCGTGCTGCAAGGAAGTGTTCGCATCCAATAGGATTTGAGAGGTTGATCATAAAGAGTTCTTCAGACCATTCTCCAGTCATTACAGCATCAATGAATGTTTTATATTCATCGTCAGAGGCAAAATTTAGATGCCCGTCCTTTTCAGCTTTTTGAGCTTCGCATAACACCTCAAATCGTTCTTGGTATAGTGAGAAATTGTACTGCTTCAAAAAACTTGCTTGTTCCGTTGTTAAAATATTTTTCTTCATCGTGATTACCTCTTATTCTAAGTTAAATGTCAGTGTTACTTTAGTCAATGGGATGTGTTTAAGTCCCCAAAAGCCAGATTTCAGCAACACTTTGAACATACCAGCTACATTTCCTTCTGTATCTTGTCTAAACTTTTCATCTCTGATTTCCATAAGACCTTTAAACTCGTGAGAAATGCTACTAGCAATAGATGAACGCATAGATTCCTTGATATTATCTACGGTATCAAATCTTCCTCTGATATTTGCATTGTGTCTATCATCAAAAATGATTTTATTGATCTGACCTTTGCTGAAGTTCCTTAAGGCAATAGCTACAACATAAGGAAGTGCAATCGCTAGTGTAACTAGTGGGTGCGTCAGAATATCAAATACAATACCTTTTAGAGTGGTGATAAGTACGATATAAGCCAATGCTCCTATCAATTTAAAGTAATTAACTGACATCGTAAATTTATTTTTTCGATTAGCTAATAACAAACCAATACATACATAAACCACTAGTAATACCAGGGCGACAATATGAATCGTCTTTGTTGAAACATTGAAAATATTGTTTGCTAACAACAGAACTGAAGTAGCTGTTATAAATATGATCTCAAGGAAATAAATACTTTCAGCAAACCATTTCATGTGCAACATAAACATTAATTTATTATTTTTCAAATAGATACCTTCTTTCTACTTATATGGTCTTGATTTCATAAGTCCATAATTATATAAATTATCAGTTCTCATATAAGCAACAACTTCCTTCCTAGTTTGTTTTAAAGTACTTCTTTATTATAGAAAAACAAATATCTCTTTGTAACCCAGTGACACCTCCTAAAAAAAACACAACTCTTTTGAGTTGCGTTTTTAGGGAATTATGAATTTATAATAGGGAAAAGGATTTTTAAGAAGTGGGTGGTGTCTTAGTATTCTTTACTACGTTTAGAGAAACCAAGCATACCTAGTGCAGTAGTTAGAATAACTGCTCCTGCAGTAGCAATAGCTGAAGTTGATTTTTCACCAGTGTTAGGAAGAACTTTGATAGCTTGTTGTTGGACAGGCACTTCTTCTACTGGAGTTACTGGGGTAGTAGGTCCGCCAGACTCTCCTACTGGTGCTGCTGGTGGTGTATCGAAGGAAACCATATTTGACTGATAGGCATTACCAAAATCAATCTGATAGAAATCATTTTCTACAGTAGTACCTGCAGGGACTTTCAATGTAGCAGGGAGATTAACTGTTACATTATTATTTTTAAGAATGTAGTCTTGGTAATAATCAACTGGATTTTTGGCTACCCAAAGATAGAATTCACCAGTTGGGTTAAGACCAGATTTTTCTAGGATCTTGTTGATGGCATCAGTACGTCCTTCATCTGAAAGCACGTGATACATATCAAAAAGGTCTTTGACATCCTTGTTATTGCTATCGACTATAGTAATAGCATCTTCATCAACTGTGAAGGCACCATCTTGCACGTCATCAAGGAGTGCAAATTTAAGTGCTTGTTTAGATGCAGCCATATCTTTGTATGGACTATAGTCAGTCGTTAAATGGAAGGTTACTTTATCATCGTCAGTAGTTTTTCCGTCGATGTCATTTCCTTTTGAGTCTGTAACAGACTTATGAGGTTTTGGAGCCGTTGGTGTCTTGTTAGTGACAGTATTAGAGAAAGTTTCATACCCATTGCGACCAGATTTATAAGTATTATCAGAGAAACCGTTATCGTCAGTTGCTACGAACTTGATTGTAGGTGCTTCTAGAGCTTTACCGTCGTATTTGGCAGTAAATGTGTAGGTCTTAGAAGCCTCATCATAATCAACGTTCCAACCTTTAGCCTCATTTTCAGCCTTGTTGGCTTCAATATTTGGAACTTCACCGAATTCAAGCGGGTCACGAGTTGTCACAGTATCGCCAACCTTCGCATTGGAAAAGATGTTTTCATTATTCAAAACATAGGTATGTTCATCATTTTTAGGAATCATCTTCCCATTAACATTTTCACCGTCACTATTGAGGACAGTTTTAGTTACAGTTGGTTGATAATTCATACTGTAGTCATGGTAGCTTACAGATGGAATTTCTGGTTTAACAGGTTCATTAACCTTTTTAACTGTAGCTGATGGCACCACGTTTGGATTAGTGAATTCAAGACTCAACTGGCCATGAGTATTGATAATCCAGTTATCATCAATGTTAAGAATTGGGATAATACCAGTAGTCTCGCCTGGCTTTAATACATAGGACTTATTAAGTGCAATACTACGATTGATATCTTCCGCAAAGCTTGAGTTACCATCATGGTTTACTGAGTAGATTTCTTCTCCGTCTGTGTAAACGTGGTAGTTAAGATTTTGGTTAACACCAGTATTCAGACGGTTACTTGTATAAGCATAGTTCCACAAATCGAGACTATTAAGTGTTACGGTTGTCGAACCGTCTCCGTTAGCAGCAGACGTGAAATTAACCTTACCATTAAGGGTACCTGTACCCAAAACACCCAAGCTATCATTAGCTGAGTCATTCATATCGTGCGTGAATGAGAAGGTTCCGTCTGGATTAACACTACCATTTTGAACAGAGTTCCCGTAAGTCAGCTGGTCAACATTTTGTGTTGTCACACGTCCATCAACACTAACGTTAGCATTATCCTTCATAGCAGCATAATCTTTGTTAAATTTGTCGATGGATTCCTTGTTCGAAGCAATCTGCTTATTAACTTGATCAGTATAGGTGTTGTAATCACCAACATTTTTTCCATCCCCACTTGAGATTTCAGTAGTTTCAGCTTTAATAAGTCCATTACTATCTTTAACTGCTTTATCTACTTGAGTTTCAAGTGTGTCGTGAGCTTTGTTAGCTGCATCATAGGCTGATTGTCGTCCAGACGCGTCTTGGGTAGCTTGTTTGATTGAGGCTACTTGTTCATTTTGGTCAGCCTTGATTTCAGCTTGTTTGGTTTCAAGTTCTTCACTTGTAATTGGTGTCCCCTTATCTTGCGTAGCATCTTGTGTCACTTTTACACCGCTATCTTTGGCAGTAGCAACTGCATCTGTGACAGCTGAGTTGTCGATAGCAACTTTTTCAGCTTCAGTTGATGTATTAGCCTTTTCAGCGTAAGCATTATTATCATTAGTGCTTACTGGTTGTGTAGTAGCTACTTCTGCTACTGTTTCAGTAGGTTGTGAATCAGTAGTGTTTGTTGCAGTCGCTGTGGTTGTCGGAGTAGAGACATCTGATGTTGCAACAGCTGTAGCTTGTGACATCAGACTGTCTGCGTTTGATTGAGAGGTAGCAACTGGTTCTGAATTTACAGGTGCTTCAGTTACTTCATCCGCGGATGCTTGGGAAGTTCCCCCAACGATTGCTGCAGCTCCAAGTGCAAGTACACCTACAGCTCCATAGACTTTATTTTTACGAATAGAGCCATGTCCTTTCGTGTTACTTGAGTCTTTAAACATTTAAAATAATCACCTTTCTTAATTTGAATACCATTTCTCTTGTTTCACAGCTGTACGTTGAAGACCAAGTGCAGCCAAAATCAAGAATCCAAATGTAACGAGTTTTGTTCCAGCTTCCCCTGTTTCAGGTAGTGTTACCATCTCTCCTGCTTCAGTCTTAACAGAGACAGTTCCGTCCTCATTCACTGCTCCTCCTGCCTGTGAAGCTGGAACTGAGGCTACAGAGCCATCAAAGTTTTGTACAACAAGTTCGCTATTGTTTGTTGAGACAACTTTATAACCAGTATTTGTGACGACTGGTTGACTAGGTGTCACATTAAGTACAACTTGTTTTGTTGAAGGAGAAACGTCCCCTGGTTTAGGTGCTTCTTGAATATTCGTATCGCTAACTTTAGGAGTTTCTTCAGTTTTAGGAGACTCAACGACCTTGTTTGAAGTTGCTGCTGAAGGTGAAGCTACTTCTGTACGATTGTCTGATTTATGTTCAGATGGTGTAGAGACACCAGTTTCATTGGTTCCGTCAAGAATATGAGGAGTGTTTGTAGCAGTTTCAGACAGTTCTGGAGAAGTTGATGATTTCTCAGAAGATGTTGTTTCTTCGCTACTTGGCAAACTCACACCTGTTCCAGATGTTCCATCAGACACTTTTGGTATTTCTGAACTTGTTGAAGAAGATTCAGCTGAAGTTGATGAGCCACTAGGTGCTTCAGAACTTGAAGCGTTATTCCCTTCAGTTGGTGCTGGAGTTGGTGTGGCAACCGTTGACCCTTTATCATTAACAGTATTTGTTGAACTTTCACTGCTACTGCTAGTGTTATTTTCACTATTATGGTTAGTATTAGCAGTATCCGTAGCGTTAGGCTTAGTGGGAGTTTCGGTTACTGTGTGCTCTGAAGGGGTAGGTGTTTCTGATGCAGTTGAAGTTGTATCAGAAGTAGAGTTTCCTTCACTTCCTTCAGAGGTAGCTGTAGACGTTTCAGCAGTTGTACTTGCATTTTCAGAAGTCGTAGGTGTAGCTACGCCAGTACCAGTAGAACCGTCAGTTACTTTAGGTGTCTCAGTTGTTACACCTTCATTTTTAGGAGTGTCAACTTTAGGTGCTTCAGCAGTTGGGACATCTGTAGTATTGGTACTAGGTGTCGCTGGTGTTGATGAAGCTGGAGGAAGAAGTGTATCGGAGTGTCCAGTCGCAACAGTAGCATTATCTGTTGGTCCAGTTGGTGCGGCAGTTTCGTCTGCTGATACCCCATTATTAACCAAACCTGTTGCTACAAGGGCTGTTAAAAAAGCTCCAGATTTTAGGATCATTGAACGTTTGTTTTTATCCATAAATAAGCAATTTCCTTTCTAAAAAAATTACAATCAGATAATAGCAAAAGTCATCCCTGACTCAAACCCAGTGACACCCTATGAAAACACAAAAAAAGAGCATGCTGCTCTCTTGTAATATAATATGGATTGTATTGTTGCCTAATTAAAAGCTCGTCTACGCATTGAGATCCCAATTTCTTGCCATGATATCTCCATATCATCAGAGGGAGTGTCTCCTAGTAGGAAAACGGACTTATTATGGAATAGAGCATCAAATCCAATGTCTTCATAAAAGAGTTTTTCGTCATCATATTGAAAGCCAGAATCAATATCGAATTCATTATTAAATATAGCACGGCAAATAAAGTATGCACCTAGACCATAGTAAGTAATAGGTTCATTGGAACCTTTAGGTGTAACTTCAAATCGATAGTACTTCTCTACTTCAATGGAGTTTTGAGCATTGACTTCAATAGGCTTAAGATAACAGAACCCACGACTAGCGATAGCTTCATCTAATTGCTGACGTAGAGGGCTTTTTTTATGAGCGATGAGACCAGGAATGGCATCCGCCTTACTGTCGAGAAAGTCATATGCATTCAGAAGAATCAAACCTTTTTTAAAAAAGTCTGGGCTAGTCTGTCTGTCCAACCACTCACCTAAAAATCGGTTAATACGAGGTGTATTCATAATTTTCTCCTTTCATAGATTTTTGAATCGTCTTTTCTTAAACTAAGATTAGTGTAGCACAGAGGAAATTACAAGAGCAAGCGCAGAGAGCCCTAAATTTTCAAAAGTAATTTAAAATGAACTATTTTTTTAGACGTTGCTTTATCAACCTCAAGGTTTACTTGATAAATTCCCTTGTCTTTAATACAGCCAATAGTGATCCAAAAGTTGAAGTTACAGGGAGGGGTTGCACCTGCTCTTCCTCTTTGATTTATTTCATGATAAACTCTTCCTCGTTTATGGCCCATCCAGCAGTTCTCTTTACTTGAAGTTAGCACTATTCTTGGGGCGAGGTGTTTATTTATATATTATTCTGCTGACACTAAGTGCGAAGTGACAGTCTTTTTAGTTTGCAAATTAATAAGCTTCCTCGCCTCATTCTCTTCTAACACTCCATCAAGTACGCTCGCACTATCCTTTAATATAAATTGCCAATTACGGGGTAAGGTCTCGTCCTGTCGTTTTACACATTCCATCTCCTACTTGAGTAATAATATGTAGGCTGTTCATAATGGTATCCAGAAGAAAACATAATTAATGTTCCTCTGTTAACTGCTTTATAGAAATTTACTCCCAATAAATAGAAAATAGCTCCATAATCTCTACAATAGTTTTACCTACTATAGAAATTATAGAGCCTACCTTGGAGCTATTAATTTAGTGTTGAAAACTCTCTCTTCCAAATAAGCATCAAGAGAGAAAATAGCATTGGGATACCTTCAACCTCAGGCTTCTTCAGTATCTTCTGATCCACACCAACGACACTTTTCGTAAGTATCTGTTTCATCAATATCATACGAATAGTAGCCAAGACAACTATTACAGTAACGATCTATTTCCATGTTGAACCTCCAAAATCCAGACTATCTAATCTGGATAGCCAATAACATTTTTTTCAACGGTCTCAATTACTTCCTTAGGAATATCAGCAATAGCTGTCTGATAAACTATATTTTGTCGTGGATTAAAGAAACCCAGCTTTGATATACTCAAGAACTCTGGTTGATTGGAACGAATCCCCATTAAATAGTATACAAGAACCTGCAGTGTATAATCCTTATTTGGTTTTGATTTTATGACCTTGAAATCCCAGAGAGTATCCTTGGTTAAGTAATCTCCATCACCTGATGTGATTGTGTCTGTATATGCAGAGTCGAATGCAAATCCATCTAAAGTGATTGGCCCATAGATTTCAAAGAAGTGTAGACTTCGCTGTACCATGATACGAATATTTTCAATCGTGGCTTCATCAGCGTGTATAGTATCAACTGTGATAAAACGAGCAGGGCCTGCTCTAAAAGCAACATCATAGCCCACCAAAATACATGCAGCAGCAATTGATTGATTATCTAGTCCAACAATTTGGTCTAATAGTGAAATAGCTTTATCAAATTCACCCACCAGATACGCCCCATTTAAAGAAATCTTAAACGCTTCTTTTGGCTGAGCACCATTCATCAAACGTGTTAGATAATCTACAGCCAGACCAACAAGTCCAGGCGATACAGACTCGTCTGAATTCAAGTTTTTTCCGTCATCTAAGGTAATCGCTGAAAACTGCTTCAATGGTATGTAACCACCTCTAGGCTGTTTCACTACCTTTATTCGGTTTGTTACTGAAGTCATTTTTTACCTCCCAAGTACTAACAACTATAATTAACTATGGTGAATTGCCATTTGTTATCAATAAATTGTATTAAAGTTCTAGTAACGGAGCCATAGGCTATGCTACTTCTCCTCAATCTTTCATAAGCTCTTCAAATGGATTTGAAGAATATTCTGGTTCTTCCTCAAGAAACTCAATAGCTGACTTCTTCGCCAATTCCTTATAAAGCTCAATTTCCTCCATCGAATTGAAAGCTTTAGGGTCATTAGGATCCAGAAGGTATTTTCCTTCAACAAATTCTAGGCCTTCAATTTCTCGAGCCATCATCTTCATACTATAATCTAACTTATCAAACATTACTTTTTCCTTTCATTTCCGAATTCGTCACATTATACTAAAAGTCCTTGATTACTTTATCTAGTTAAACCAAATACCTATTTTGCTAGATAAAACAGAAAGACTATTAAATCAAAATGATACTGAATTCTTTTCCCTTAGTTTTTTATTTATCTCATGATTATATTTTATCAATATAGATATATAAAACAAGCGCATTAACAATGCACCTGTTCCTGTATTCAATCATGTACAAACAAATTAATAATAAAGTGCGAGTTACATGTACTTTTATCTTTTTATTATGTAACATTGGAAATGGTCTGGCTATATATTTATTTAATTCGGAAATATCAAGTACCGTAAAGTCCCATTATGACACTCTACATTTTCCCAGTAACATGTAGCGATCAAGTTTAAAAACACCAAAAAAGCCAAAGCTTAAGCTTCAGCTTTTATAATCTCAAATCATCGGTTAATACAACATTGATAGGTTCTTCAGTATTTTTACGATACCTCTTCAAACATACTAGTGAAACAACTACCGAAAGTAATATCAATAAGACGCCACATACAACCATTGCAAAGACCTGTTCAGGACGAGTGCCATAGTTCTCAGTATAGTTCAATAGTGATGTACTAGTTTCCATTTTTTGGATAACGTTAGGAACAAAGTTCCAAGATACAATTGTAAAGACTGCTAAAAAGAGTAGCATTCCGAACGCCCAACTTAGAACGTATCGTTGCTGACGAGTCATAAAGTCACGCTGGTTGTATTCTTCAACACATAGTCCCTTATATTGGCCATCTTTAGTGAAAAAACGTGGCTCTTCACCATTTTTAATTCGTTGAATATCACTTAAAATTTCAGCACTTAAGCGTCTAGCTGGTAACTCTTGAGCTAGTTCATTCTGTTCTTTAATATTTAACTCAGAAACATCATCAATATATTTTAAAAGATATTCCTTAGTCTGTCCGTCAAATAATCTGATCAACTTCCTTAAAAGGCGCTTTGTTTCTTTTTCCATGACTCCTCATCTCCAATCGTTATTTAATCATATCCTCTTATTATCACTAATTCTCTAATCCTTGTGTTATGGCACTATTATATCAAGGATTATGAATATATGCACTTACACAGGGACAAAAATTCCTATTAGAGTTAAATAGATAAAGAAAAGCTCCATCTCTTGATGAAGCTAAACAAGATATGTAAGACGGATTGACTACGTTTAGTCATGTCCATGTTCAGCATGGTCAGCCTCAGCTACCCCATGAACTGATGTTACTTCTATTTGAGTTGTCCCCATAACGTAATTCCCACAGAAATAAAGTTTTGCTCCGTCTGGGTTAGCAACCTCAAGTACAAACTGACGAACATTATCTGCTTTGGCTTTAAATACTTGAGTTTTAGCATCAGAATACTTATAGCCTAACATGAATTTCGCAACAAGCTCATACTGCATCTTGGTTCCAGTAATAGTTAAATGATTTTGATAATCTGGCTTAACTTCGGTTACGTTATGAACTGTTTCAACATAAGAGCACATCTCTTTCAGTGCATTCTTTACAGTTTGCGTATCAGCATCATCTGCAGGTGTTTGTGTTTCTAAGGTCGCAAGCGCCTCTTTACGCCATCGCTCATACTTATCTTCTTTTGGAATGTCTTCCGAGGATGAATCTTCAATCACTTGTTCGGTGCTAGGAGGTGTTACTTTTTTCTTCGGTTCATTTTTCTTTATTAACGCAGAGACCAAAAACATGACTCCAAGAGCACAGAAAATGACCACCAAAATAATAATGTATTTAGAATCTTTTTTCATGGACTTAGTATAGCACCTTTCTATGTTTTAAAAAAGAGACTTAGGGGGTGTGACACCCCCCAAGTTATATCTAGTCACTTGACAGTTAGTTAATGTAGATAATACCTACTAAAATACAGTAGAAATATATGGTACAATGACACCGAGTCTATTTAGAAAGAATTAGTAGTAATGAACACTAGAGAACAGAAAAAAACAAGCCAAGGCTTTTATTAAGCGTTGGGAAAACCGTGGTAGAGAAAGACAAGAGAGCCAGTCTTTTTGGCTAGACCTACTGCAATCTGTTTATGGGATTGAAAACCCAACAGAATATATTAGTTTTGAAAATACAGTAGCGTTGGATCACATTCTAATAGAGCTAGAAGGAAAAATCAATGCTAAAATGCGAGAATTCAATGATTTCCTTTATCCAGATATTCGCAAAGCTCCTCAAATTATCCTCAGAACCTATAATAGCTATTCCTTCTATACCCCTGACGACGACGGTACAGGAACTAAGTTCAAAGGAATGATATTGTACGATTTAGCAATACTCTATCTAACTAATCTTCCAGCACTTGCCCATGATTCATTACTCTTAAGTAATATTAGTTACCAAGCAACCGAAGCCCTGTTGAAGCTATATGACCAATCAAAATCATTGAACAAACAAGTCTTTTTAGCCTTTGATAAAGCTATCTCGTATTATCCAGAAGCTAATCATCTCTTGTCAGAAAATACTGTACTGAGACTCTCTAGTAACGGAAATGAACTCTACGGTATTTCATGGAACAAAGGAAAAAACTCAGATGAAGTTTAGTTATAATAAATTATGGAAACTTCTCATTGATAAAGGTTGAATCAAAACAAAGCTCCGGCAAGAAGTAGGGATTAGCTCCTCTTCTCTAGCAAAATTAGGAAAAGGGGAAAATATCACTACTGATATTTTATTGAAAATATGTATTGCACTTGATTGCAAGGTTGAAAATATGGTAGAAATCGTAGACTGTATAAATTAAATATCCAAAAGTTGTAAAAACAATTGAGTATTGAAAGATATGAGCATTGTATCAAATGATTAAATCGTGTTGATCTGACGAAACAATAATTGAACTATTTTTCACTGAGTTTCGAAGAGGATTCAGCTAACTCTCTATATAATTTTTCCTTAGTACTACCCCTTTATTATTGATAAAATATAAATTAAATGAAATAATTACTCTAAATTTAAATAGCTAGTTAAGCACGATTCAAAATAAATCAAAACTGCCCACTTTTTTCATGTGTCTTTCTCCAACTTCTAACACTATCTTCGTTAATAAAATAACAAAGATATTTATGCATAAGCACCAAATAGCACTTATACTTATAATCTCTTTATAAAGAAGTATATCTCTTAGATAAATAATTGTGTAGCTAATGGGAAATAAACTCCCTATAACTTTTATTAATCGAGGTGATTTTGATAATGGAACTTTAGCACCACTAAAAGTATTTTGAGAGCTCTCCAATAATACATAAACTACCGTTGCATCTCTCAAACTGATACAAATACTACCTAAGAAACTTGCCCAAATCCAGGATGCAACAACTAAAATAAAAGTGGACGCAAGAATATATTCATAAGCATCAGAATAGACAAAATTTCCAATAATAAAAATAGTGATAAAAAACCATGAATTACTTAAAATAAGTGATAAGGTACGTGCATAAAGCCATAGATTTTTTTTAATTGGAGCAATAAAAATTTGACTAAGAGTTCCTTGATATCGTTCTCCACCAAGCCTCCATGCACTCTGAACAGCATTTGAAAAAATGATGTAAACACAATAACCAATAAATATAAAATAAATTAATTGGTCTTCATATCTTAGAGATGCTATTTGTATATCCGTAATTGGAAAGGCTTGCATATTGTAAAAAATTTGAATTAGAGAAATAATTGGCCAAAGTATCATTGAAAAAAAATAAAATTTATTAATACTGTCATTTAAAAATGTTCTTCTAAATTCACTCTTAAAAGTACTAACTATTATCGAATTCATTTTAAGCTCTTTCCTCCTAAATTTAGAATAACATTTTCAAGAGTAGGCTCATTATATCTTATTTCCTTAATTTCAATTTGATTATTATATAGGCTTTTTATTATATCCTGCACATTATATTCTGAAAGAGAGAATTTCAACAATATACTACTACCAAATTTTTCCAAAATTATACATGGAAATAAACGACTAACTTGAGCCAGCTTTGAAGAATTTTCATCATCCCTATCTGAAAGGATGACATGAAGCTCTGGTGTCATCTGTAATTGTTCAAAAACCTGTGTTTTGGTACCTGACACAATTACTTTACCATGTTTTAAAAAATAAATATAATCACATAATTCATCTGCTTCAGCCATGTAGTGAGTTGTTAACAAAATTCCTGTATTCCGCTTAGCCGCTATCTCTTTTAATTTTTTTCTCAACTCGTAAGCAATACTGACATCTAGACCTAGTGTAGGTTCATCAAGAAATAAATATTCTGGATCATTGATTAGTCCTTTAGCAATTTGTAAGCGTTGCTTCATTCCCTTTGAAAATTTTTCTACAGGAGTATCCTTACTTTCCCAAAGCCCTAATTCATTCAATAAATTATCTATCTTAGGTAATGCCTCTTTCTTTGGAAGACCGTACAGAGAAGCAAAATAGAGTAAATTTTCAACTGCAGTCAATCTCCAATAGAGATTTTTTTCTCCTCCACTAATGATGTTGATCCTTTTTCGAGTATTTTTTACATTTTGATTAATGTCAACTCCATCTATCAAAATTTTTCCAGTATCACTTGATAGAAGTGTTGTCATCATCTTTATTAAAGTTGTTTTCCCTGCACCATTTTCTCCTAAAACACCAATAATTTTACCTCTAGGGACTGATAAATTTACATCTTGTATAGCTTTTTTAACTTCTTTTTTATGTTTAAACAATCCTATTCTCTTTTTTGTTACATAATCTTTTGAAATATTGAATACTTCATACATTTTACTTCTCTCCTTCACTTAATATGAAACATCACTTACAATTTTTTTCTCAACCTTATTATATACCAGAATCCCTATCAAGAAGTATAATATTGAAAGTAGTAAACCTTGTATAAAGCTAAGATTGATCATACTCGTCTGGGTTTCCAAATATAAGGTTCTTATTGCCTTAATAGAATATGTTAACGGTATAAAATTACTAATCACCCTTAAAAATTTTGGCAATAATTCTATTGGAAAGGTAATGCCTGAGACCAAGAAGATTATCAGAAAAATTGTATTTTGACTAATGAATGTATCCCTAAACCACAACATTATATTTGATAGGAATACCCCCATCGAAAAAGAGCAAATCGAAACATATAAGAAGCCAAGCAATAAAATCAGTAATGTAATTTGTTGTAAATCTGCACCGAGCAAAATAGCAATTATATAAGAAAATAGAAATTCCAAAAAGGTCCTTACAAACTGCTCTAAAAAGATTCCTAAGTAATAATAGACAATGTTAAAAGGAGATACTAATGTACTTTCAAGAGTGCCTTCTCTAACTTCTGTTATTAATGCTCTCCCTACATTCATCAGAATAGCAATTGATGCATTATAATAAACCAATCCTACTGCAGCATAACTGAAGTAATCTGAGTACTCTATAGCATTACCAACTTTAATGTTATTTGCGAATAAAAAATTCGCTATTAACCACAAACCTAATAGAGTAAAACCAGCATCCAAACCCCTATTAAAAAACAATGTTACTGGAAAATATCTTTTATACATCTGCCAGTTTCTTCTTATTACAGCTAGTAGCATTTCGCCTCCTTAAATCAAATAAAAATATGTCTTCTAAATTTATTTTACTCTTGAATTGTCAAATTAAGTGCATACTTTCCCCATAGAATACTTCATAAGGTGT
>OGJO01000779.1_pt1 | contig 16212 bp, 16 predicted proteins | sample 1572121 | NCBI WGS metagenome assembly OGJO01 (sample SAMEA2582081, study PRJEB24529) | metagenome | biome: Human gut stool | place: China | collected 2011
CTACGAAGAACTCCTCGCCGTAAGCCTCGTGGTTCTTACCGCTGGATGCCTTGGTGGTGAAAGGAGCAGGAATGCCCTCAGGATGAGTCATCTGCAATGCACCGTAAACCTCATCAGTAGAGATGTGGTAGAAGCGCTTGCCTTCGTAACCCTCAGGAAGACTCTCCCAGTAAATCTTGGCAGCCTGGAGCAGAGACAGGGTACCCATCACGTTGGTCTGAGCGAAAGTGAAAGGATCCTTGATACTTCTATCTACATGGCTCTCAGCAGCGAGATGGATGATGCCATCAACATGCTCATCTTGCATCAACTTCAAGAAACTATCGAAGTCGCAAATATCCATCTTAACGAACTTGTAGTTTGGCTTATCTTCAATATCTTTGAGGTTTGCCAAATTACCTGCGTATGTCAACTTATCAAGACAGATGATATTGTATTCTGGGTACTTATTTACAAAAAGGCGTACTACGTGTGAGCCGATGAAACCAGCACCGCCCGTGATAACGATATTCTTCATTTACTTTGAACTTTGAGATTTGAACATTGAACTTTATGATTAGTATTTTTGAGCAGACTTCTAACAATCCTGCTTAAGATTAGCTATACACTTCTCCAGAGAATCCACCCAATAAGGAACCTTAACACCAAAGGTCTCCTTGATGGTTCGCTTATCCAATACGGAATAAGCAGGACGAGTTACAGGAGAAGGATACTCCGAGCTATAACATGGCTGGATATCGCATTCCGTATGACCGGCGATTCTTGCAATCATCTGGGTGAAATCATACCAGGAGCAGACACCCTCATTTGAGAAATGATAAACTCCAATATATTCATCCTTGCTCTGGACAGCCTTTACCTTATCCAATATGGTGATGATGGCATTAGCCAAATCGAGTGCGTAGGTAGGAGTTCCCTTCTGGTCAGGATTACATATCAGTCTCGCAGGCATCCACATTGGTCCACGCTGCACAGTTCACGATGGCTTTCACATCATTCTCCTTCACCATCTTGCGGATGGCATCCATATCGGTGATATCAAGATAGGTAGTTTCCAAACCTTCCACCTGATTGACATCGGTAAAGATATAATGATCTGTTGTATTTTGGCTAACGATGCGCATTTCATTTCCAAGCTGACCGTTAGCACCTGTTACTAAAATATTCATGACCTAGTATTCTAAATTCTTCTTTAATGTTTGATTGCCTTCATCCAATATCGAAAGCAGATATCTTCCATAATCATTTTTGAGCATAGGCTGTGCCACCTCACGCAGTTTCTCAGCCGTAATCCAACCCTGTCGGTATGCGATACCTTCTAAGCAAGCTACCTTCAAGCCCTGGCGCTTCTCCAAAACCTCGATAAAGGTAGATGCCTCAGAAAGGGAATCATGGGTTCCGGTATCAAGCCAGGCGAATCCTCTTGCCATAGTCTGTACCTTCAACTCCTTATCCTTCAGGAACTCCTGATTAACTGTGGTGATTTCCAACTCACCACGAGCAGATGGCTTAATATGCTTGGCAACTTCCACTACCTTATTAGGATAGAAGTATAAGCCTACCACAGCATAGTTACTCTTAGGATGCTCTGGCTTCTCCTCGATGCTCAGACAATTGCCCTGCTCATCAAACTCAGCCACGCCATATCGTTCTGGATCGCTTACACGATAACCAAAGACGGTTGCCTTGTTGTTCTGCTCTGCATCAGCTACTGCCTTTGCCAAGATTTGGTTCAATCCTGCACCATAGAAGATATTGTCACCCAACACGAGGCAAGCAGAATCATTACCTATAAACTTCTCACCGATGATGAATGCCTGAGCCAAGCCATCTGGAGAAGGCTGCTCCGCATACTCGAACTTCACTCCAAACTGACTACCATCACCCAAAAGACGCTTGAAACCAGGCAGATCAAATGGAGTTGAGATAATCAGAATCTCACGGATACCTGCCAACATCAATACCGAGATAGGATAATAAATCATCGGTTTATCAAAGATAGGAATCAGCTGCTTACTGATACCTTTTGTGATAGGATACAAACGTGTACCGCTACCACCTGCTAATACTATTCCCTTCATTGTCTTAATGTTAAATGATTAGTATTTATTTTATATTTGTATAAACCCACCATTAGTATTCGAAAGGACTATCAAAGTCCTTCAATACCTCATGTTTCGTATCCTTTTCCGAAAGATTAGCATGTTCCGTAGGAATGCGCCAATCAATCCCAAGAGATTCATCCAGGATAGAGATACCTCCATCAGCCTCTGGGTGATAGAAGTTATCACACTTATATTGGAATACCGCAGTTTCTGATAATACAGCGAAGCCATGCGCAAAGCCTTTAGGAATAAAGAACTGACGATGATTATCCTCTGTCAGTTCTACCGCCACATGCTTGCCGTATGTCGGCGAACCCTTACGGATATCCACGGCAACATCCAGTACTCTACCCTTCACGCATCTCACCAGCTTGCTCTGTGTAAACGGAGGTATTTGGAAATGCAAGCCACGCATTACACCATAGGAACTCATGCTCTCGTTGTCCTGGCAGAACTCCACCTTGTAGCCCACCAATGGCTCTACTTTCTCTTTAAACTCACGCTCGCTAAAACTCTCGAAGAAATAGCCACGAGCATCTCTAAAAAGACGAGGCTCTATGATGAGCACGCCTTCGATATCTGTCTTTATTACATTCATATACTTACTTAAATAATCATTTCTTTATTAATTCTACAAACAGAGCATAACGATAACAAAGGGTTTTACAACTCCTTCTGATACCATCTCCAGAAGAAGTACCATACCCTAAACAAAGGCTCGCATAGAGCCTCAGCAGGAAAATACCTCACTAGCCTCATATCCCGATACACCCTTTGGAGATTATGTCCAAGCTGTGACCTACCAAACCGATTCCGGGCATCATGCATTCCGAAGTTCCCGGCTTCCAGCACTTCATTCAGCACAAACTTACCATACTTCTCATTCGGAGGAACGATAAGGCGAGAGGCAGGCGTGCGATGCAAGCCATTGGGATACATCAATGCATTTCCCTGCTCTTTCAGAATACAGGTTCTGAATCCCTTTTTCCGGAACCACTCAGAAACCTGGATGGCAGATCCGTTCTGACGAACATTCGCTTTCTCCAACATTTGCTTGTCTGTTATCATAATCAATATTTCATTCTATTTATCAAACATCTGAAATTTTGATATATTTCTTTTTCCGACATATTAAGATATTCTAATGTATTTCTGATGTTATAATGTTTATTATAAGGCGCATCACTCTCTGTAAGAATTCTTTCTTTAGGTATTGTTGATAATATTTTCCTTCCATTAGCCGATTTCGTCATGGCTTCGTTTACAGAGAAATAATATCCTGCTGAGACGATATTTGTTATCAACGATATGCTTCCTGAATACCAATGAAAAATAACGTTTGGTATCCTGTATTCTAAAAGTAAAGCAAGTAACTCTTTCTCTGCTTTTCGAGAGTGTACACTTACAAGTTTATGGGTATCACCAGATATTTTAGAAAGGATATGTCTCAAACTTTTTATTTGAATGTCTTTTGAGTTTGAATATGCAGAAGAAAAATCCAACCCTATTTCTCCTATGTATGAAGTAAAATTAATGAGAGTATCAAACATAGGCAATTCATGCTGTGATGTGGCAGCCAACTGTGGGTGGAAACCTAGTGATAAACGTATGTGTTTATATCCCACAACATGTGCTTTTCCCATTCTATAATGGCTTGGCAGATTTGTCATTCCTATAATTATATCACCGTGGCTTTCAGCCTTACTGATATAATCTGTAGGATTTTCCATCATATCATAATGGCAATGTGTATCTATTGTCATACGATTCCTGCTTTACCTTTGATTTCGGGAGTTCCTTTTCTTGCAATCCAATCTTTTACTTGCTGATATGAATGTAACGCTAACGACACATAATCATCGAGCTCCTGCTTGCTACGTATTCCATTCATAAAGAGTTCTCTTCGGATGATATTTGCATCCATTCGATTCTTTATAAAATACAATAAGGCATTGAAATCATGGTTTCTTTTCTGTTTATGAATATTCAAATTGTACTTGGTTCCATGCATGACATCGGTTCCAACATATTCTACTGAATCCAATCCTATAATATCTAAAGAAACTCTTCTATACAAACATGGCAGACACATTCCGCAATGAGTGATTTTTTTATTGCGTATAATGTCACCTGGTTTATCCCAATGACTATTATGCCCTCTTTTTGCACAAGAACAAGATTTTGAGTATAATTGTCTTAAAATTACACTCTTATTCACATCATTGTCACAGTCTTTCATCATGTCTGCTTTTGATTTCAATCTGTATGGATTGTAAAAAGTATTGTTGATACCGACCAATTGAAGTGCTTCTTGTATTCGTTTTATGAATGTGGGATGAGTAGTCCTTGTACTGCAAGCACTTCTACGTCCGCTATCCAAAGGTATATTTATTGATATTGTTCCATTTTCGGGTACTATTAGTGGAGTGTTTGGTGATATTTTATGGGCTACGTATATTCCAGCAGCAAAAAACAACAATGACCTTGAACGGAATGTGCTTTCTGATGGAGTTCCCTTTACATTCCATGACTTAGGCTTTAAACCTGCATTTAGAAGTACTTGCTCAAATTTGTTTTGGAAAATGTTGTTTTCTCTGCAATATCCTAAAATACTTTTTTGGTCGCAATGTTCTTTACCCAATTCCATATGAGAAACAAGCAGTATCTTTTTATTGACAGACAACGTATTTGTTTCATCAATAAAACCGATTAATGAGTCTAAACCGCCAGAGAATAAAGCAACTTTTTCAAACTCTTGTGGGTCGTAATCTCTAATATTTTTTGTCGGACGATAATCATAAGGATTTGCTTGAACGAAATGTATGTTCCAATTGTCTCCAGTAAGAAAACTTATGGCTCTATTAAAAGCCTCGCGTCCATGATTCATCATGGCAAGATTGATAACAGGTACATCCAACAATACTAAATCTCGCTTCCATCCATCGTCTGAATATAACAAACGATGGACTGCTCTATCCACATTATATACTATCAAGGCTAATACAAGAAAGTCAAAAGCTACAGATGTTGTGTCCCGCGAGAACTCCCATAGTTGTTTGGGATTGAATTTTGTATCGACTGAGCGAATTTGTCCGTCAATTCCTTGGAAAGAAATAGTAAAAGTTCCAAATACTTCACTTGTTCCTGACGGAGTATAATTGATGTTTATTCTTGTTTCCATATATCTAAAATATCGGATGTTAATGAATCAAGATAGTCTTTTCCGTCTTGGCTATTGAAGTCGATTTGGGTCATTTCTTTGCTCAACTTCTCGTCCAATTCGTTATGCAACCATCCCCTGATCTCTCTTTTTATATCCTCAGGATTGCTTCCTTTATCAAATATGTGACTTTGAAACAATTCCGCAGAGTATTCCAATATATACTCCACTTCAAAGGTTATAATCCATTCACAAATATCATCTTCGCTTGCGTTTTGAAGCCTATCTTCTATCTCTTGTCCATCTTTGCAATCTGACAAAATATCATTCAGTACTTTATCCATAGCATAGGTTGCTGCTGCATCATCCATCGTGGAATCATTGTCTCCAATGATTTCATTCAGAAGTAATTCCTTAAATTCCTGTGGAGTCTTGGGCTTCTGATTTTCAGGAAGATTTTCAACACCTAAACTTGCTATTAGTCCGTATTGCTTGGCATTGTTTAAAACAGTGGTTAACCCTCTTACAGCTCGACCACCGGCACGTCCAAACGAACTACCTCTATTACCACCGTGTCTGCCATTTCCACCGCCCCTATACAACCCATTACCAAGGGCAGAACCAAAGTTTCCTATAAACTTTGCGTTTGTCGCAGCTTTGTTCTCTGTACCTTTTGCAATGCTCGTCATTGCGCGTTTGGTGGCAGACCAATTAGGGGAGGATTTTAAATTATGTGATTGTGATGTACCCATGATTATTGTTTCCTCATTTTTCGTTCTATAGCTTTTGTTAAAGAATTTCCCTTCGGCAATGATTCTATATAAGCACGTATATCATCGTTCAATGATAGCATTCTTACAAAGAATATATCAGCTTTAGCATCTATATCTTCTGCCTTCATATTATGGAATAACAACCTTAATCTATCTATATCATTGTTCATCAATAGATTTTCTTCATCGGCATTAAGAATTGTCCAACAAGTCTCGGATTTTGGTTCTTGTTTAAGTTTCTCATTTATTAAACGAATTATCATTGCTCTTTCAGTATCATCACAAGCATTAATTATATCAGGCAACTCTCGTTTCATTACCCGATTTGTTTGTATAGAACACAATCTTTGGAATAGCAACATGACTTTATTTGTAATTAAAGAAGCTATTGGCTTTTCATTCTTCAAGGCATCACGTGCCACCCAAAAATAATCTTGTAGATTTATATTCTTTAAAGACGGATCTGAACTTAACCATTGTTTCAGATAGTCTGAAGACCAGTTGTCTTTCCATTGTGGGTCTTGAATGCCATCTTCAGTTTTTGCCTCTTGCTCGACATCTCCTAATGGTAGAACTCCTTCATTTGTCTTCTGCAGCCTATAAAGCTCTTCAAAACGAGAATTGTAGAGGGAATTGTACTCCAAAACCATAAGTTTGGTTAACACATCAGGACGAATATCTCTGAAGCCTGCTACTTCCGCTAACTCCTGACGTACATACAATGTGTTTAGGAAACGCTTTAGTTGTCGTGGATTTCCATTCAAGAATTGTTTAACAATCGGAACTATCGGCAATCGATATTCTACCGCATAAAAATCTACATTTTGAATATTTGCCTTGATGTCATCTATATTGTACTTGGAATGCTTGTCTGTTTTTCTGAATTCCAAATATTTCTGATGGATTTCGTTGAAATGTATCTCACTCAAATGATTTTTGCATAAAAGAAGCGTGATATAGGTTTCTTGCTCATTGTCCGACAAGCGCGGCAGTTTGTATGGTAATTGAATAAGTTTCTCTAGATAGTCAGAAAACGGACTGGATATATCTTCTTTCTTCATCTGAATAGGATAATGCTGACTTATGGCATATTCAATTATACGTTCATCCGCACCAATCACGAAAGCTGTTTTCTTTACATTTACGAACAACTTGACAGCCTCCAAACATCCAATAATTCTTTTAGGATCACATCTATCTAAATCATCAACATAGACAATAACGGCTTTATATCCCATGTCATTAACCAAATCCTCGAAAAGTTCTCTGAAAGTGGCAATGAATTTTGAAGTATTACCTTTGGTTACATCTTCAAGCAGGTTGTTATATTTATCCTTTCCCGTTATCTTATCTATGTCATCCTTTTTAGGTAGCCAATTCTTCATCCAATCAGGAGTCAGGTTGTCATATGCTTTTTTAAGAATGAAGACACCAACTTTCAGAAAGTTTATTCTTGCAAGTAAATCGTCTGCTCGCTCAAATACATCTTTCCGTGTGTTAATGTCTTTGTCAAGTGCTTCCAATATACTTTCTATCATTGTCAGCTTGGTGGAGTCATAACTCTCAAACTGCCAACTGTTGAAATAAACTTGGAGTATGATGTTATGGTACTCATTCACTTGGGATTTTTCCCATTCTTGCAATGACTGCTGAAGCAATAACATCAAACTGCTTTTTCCAGATCCCCAATTGCCAAACACTCCAATTGAGATAGGCAACATGGCATCATTCAATATTATCTTTTTGAGCAAGTCTGCATGAACTTGATAGCCTAACAAATCTTGCGTTGTTTCATTGTCTGACCACATAAATTACATGTTTTATGATTTAATTTATTTTGCGTAACTACTCAGCACCCCTATGGGCATGAGTAGTTACCAACATTGCCCATACTTGGGCTATATAATGCCATCGCTATGAATAAGACGCTACATCGTAATCTTTTTCCGATTCATCAATTCATCTGAAAGAAATCGAACTGAGCCTCTTTTGAATTTGAAGTGAGGCTCAAACAAACTTCAATAGAGCCTTACGTAAACTTTATCTAAGCCTCAAACCAATTTGAAATAAAGCTTACTTCAAAGGCAAATGAAACCAGTTTCAATCGCAAAAAAGCCTTTTTGCTTAACAGCATTAGCAAAATCGTGATGGGTGAGAGATGAGCAAAGGGATTGGAGAGTCAACCGCCAAACACTCACTCCCTATTGATACTTACTATAGCACTCCATGGCAGCACTTCTCTCCTATTCAATCATCAAGAAGAATTGGAAAGGAATTACTTCCCAAACTTCTCACACGCCTCTTTATACGTATCAAGACTACCAATATCGAATCGTCCTGCTGTCATTTTCCATGCATGCATCTCCACTTGTTCCACCATGTAATGAGCGAGATTGCCTGGGGCATCCTTGCCACAGCCATTCTCTACAGAATGTCTTACCTTATCCAAGTCCTTCTTCTTATATATATAAAAAGGTGGTACAGCCCAATGACTCTTTGGCTTCTGAGGCTTCTCCTCCATATTCAATACCTTGTCGTTATCATCCAGAACAATCACACCTGTGCGCTGCAGTTTCTCGATGCTCGGCTGCTCATGACACATGATACACGAAGTACCCTTTGCCTTGGCAAAATCCACAAACTCTTGGAAACTGAAGAAGAGGATGTTGTCGGCAGCTACCACCAACATATCGTCATCAATCTTCAACTTGTCCATGGCAAACAGTAAATCACACACGGCACCCAGTCTTGTGTCATTCGTCTCCGTGCCGTCATCCACTATCGTAACAGGCTTTGTATAACTCTGTTTTGATGCCCACTCCTCAAAGATACCGGCAAACTTATGGTTCGTGATGATGATGTGCTCATCAATCTCCGGAATCTTATCAATATCATCGAGCATTCTTCCCAATATCGTATTCTCACCAATCTTCAACAATGGCTTCGGAAAGTTCTTAGTCAACTCACCCAATCTTGTGGCATATCCTGCCGCTATCACTATATTTTTCATCACTATCTCTAAACAAATATAAGCGAGAATGTCAACTCACATTCAACACTTAACATTCAACATTATTCAATAAATCTCGCTCCGTCATCCGGCTTCACCCAGAACACCTTGAATGTCTTCTCATACTCAGGGAACTTTTCCAGATATTGACGGGTCAATTCCTTCTCCACATTCTCCTTACAAGCAGGATTCACTAAGGCGATGCAAGCACCTTTAAATCCTGCGCCAGAGAATCTGCCACCATATACGCCCTCCAAATTGCGCATGATATCATAGATGGCTATCAATTCTGGAGAACCACACTCATAGTTATGGATAGAAGACTCGCAAGAGTCAAAGCACAATTTTCCAAAAAGCTCCAGATTACCAGTCTCCCAAGCCGTCACACCCTGTCTCACCCTGCGGTACTCCGAGTAGAAATGCTCGGCTCTGCGGGCAAAGCGAGCAGGCATCCTATCTTTACATGCCTCATACGACTCCTTAGGAATATCTCTCAGGAAAGTCTTGTTAAACTCCTTCAATGGCTGATTCTGATACGCCAGCACATTCCAGGCAGCCGTCTTGCACTCATAAACCCTCAGGTTGTAGTCACTGTTCACCAGACTTCTCGTCAGTCCCGAGAAGAAGATACCAATTTCAAAATCCTTCATCTCCGGATTTCTTCTGATGATACGATAATCGTCCGAATCACAATCCAGAAACAGGAGACCATCCTTCTTCCCCAGGGCGATACATGCCTGGTCGAGCAGACCATTGTTCAGTCCGATATACTCTCGCTCCGCCTCCGAAGCAATCTTCACCACCTCGAAAGGTTGGAGCATGATATCATTAGCCTTGGCAAAAGCCATTACATAGGCGATAAGTACGGCAGCACTGGATGACAATCCTCCCACCGGCAACGAACCCTGTACCACGCCATTGATACCCTTCTTCAAGTCAAAGCGTTTCTTCAGTGCGTATTTGGCACCTCTGGCATAGTCGCCCCAGTGCATTTCTCTTACCAGCGTTCCTTTAGTAATGTCAAAATCAACAACACCATCAAAGGTGCGTGACTCCAAGTGAACCTTGCCATCCTCATTCGGTGTAAACCACAGATCCACACCCTTGTTGATAGCAAAACCTGTCACGATACCATGTTGATGATCCACATGAGCGCCCAACGGACAAACCCGATAAGGCGAGAAAATATGATATTGAAATTCCATACAATATTTATTTAATAGATTAGCTTTAAGTAGCCTGTTAACTATAAACTAATAACTGTTAACTATTTACAGTAGTATTCCTTGTACCACTCTGCGAAGGCTCTCAGTCCCTCTCTCAAAGGAGTAGCTGGCTTATATCCGAAGTCCTCCTCCAGCGGAGTAGTATCAGCATAAGTCACAGGCACATCGCCCGGCTGCATTGCCACCAGTTCCTTGTGCGCCTCAAAGTCATAATCCTCAGGCAGCACACCGGCACGAATCAGTTCCTCCTGTAAGATGCTTACAAACTCCAGCAGATTCTCAGGATGCGAGTTGCCGATATTGTAAACCTTGTATGGAGGGATAGGCAAGCCGTCCTCACCATTCTGCTTCTCAGGCGCATGCTGCATCACTCTCATGATACCCTCTACAATGTCATCCACGTAAGTGAAGTCACGCTTGCAGTTACCATAGTTGAAAATCTTGATGGTATCACCCTTCACCAGTTTATTGGTAAAGCCGAAGTACGCCATGTCCGGTCTTCCCGCAGGACCATACACCGTGAAGAATCTCAAACCTGTACTTGGAATATTGTAAAGCTTCGAATAGGCATGCGCCATCAGCTCGTTGCTCTTCTTCGTAGCAGCATAAAGGCTCACAGGGTTATCCACCTTATCATCGGTAGAATAAGGCACCTTCTTGTTTGAACCATAAACAGAAGATGAAGAAGCATAAACCAGATGCTCCACCTCATGATGACGGCATGCCTCCAGGATATTGTAGAAACCTATCAGGTTACTCTGGACATAAGCATCCGGATTCGTGATAGAATATCTCACGCCAGCCTGTGCAGCCAGATTCACCACCACCTTTGGCTGATGCTCCTCAAAGAGCTTGTCCATCACCGCCTTGTCTGCGATACTGCCATATACCATGGTAAAACCCACAAACTCCTGAAGTCGGCGAAGTCTCTCCTCCTTGATATGCACATCATAGTAGTCGTTCATATTATCGATACCCACTACCTTGACGTTCTTCACTTCCTTCAACAGTCTAAAAGCCAAGTTGCTGCCGATAAAGCCGGCAGCACCCGTCACGAGGATTGTCTTCCCCGTTAAATCAACATTATATTGTACCATTTTAGTTTAATTTTAGTGTTAAATGTTAAGTGTTAAGTGTTAACTGAGCAGGAAATATCCAATCAGCAAACATTTAACATTAAGCATTCAACATTAAACACTTAACATTTAACACTTAACATTCAACATTTTCCCCTAGTCTCTTCTAAAAATATCACGTGTATAAACCTTCTCCTTGGCATCATCCAGGCAGGCATCATAGCGGTTGGCAATAATCGCCTGGCTCTGCGCCTTGAACTGATCCAAGTCATTCACCACCTTGCTTCCGAAGAAAGTACTGCCATCTTCCAAGGTTGGCTCATAGATTATCACCTCGGCACCCTTTGCCTTGATGCGCTTCATGATGCCCTGGATGGCACTCTGGCGGAAGTTATCGCTGTTACTCTTCATCGTCAGGCGATACACACCAATCACACACTCATGCTCCTTACCGGCATCATAGCTGCTGTTTTCGTTATAATATCCAGCCTTTCTCAACACCGCATCAGCGATATAGTCCTTGCGGGTGCGGTTACTCTCCACAATCGCCTCAATCAGGTTCTCAGGCACATCAGCATAGTTTGCCAACAGCTGCTTGGTATCCTTAGGCAGACAGTAACCGCCATAACCGAAGCTAGGATTGTTGTAATGCGTACCAATGCGAGGATCCAAGCCCACGCCGTCGATGATAGCCTCAGAATCCAAGCCCTTCATCTCAGCGTAGGTATCCAACTCGTTGAAGTAGCTTACACGAAGTGCCAGATAAGTATTGGCGAAGAGTTTCACGGCTTCAGCCTCTTTCATGCCCATAAACAGTGTATCGATGTTCTCCTTGATGGCACCCTCCTGCAGCAAAGCCGCAAAAGTCTTGGCAGCTTCCTTCAGCATCTCCACATCCGTTACACACTTGATAGCCTCATTCTCCTCAGCAAATTCAGGGCGGTCAATAATCTTAGGATAGCCCACGATGATGCGGCTAGGATAGAGATTATCATAGAGTGCCTTGCTCTCACGAAGGAACTCCGGAGAGAAGAGCAGGTTGAATTTCTTCACCCCCTTCTTGGCATACTTCAGATAGAGGCTACGGGTATAACCCACAGGGATGGTACTCTTGATCACCATCACCGCATCCGGATTCACCTCCAAAACCAGGTCGATGACCTCCTCTACGTGCGAAGTATCGAAGTAGTTCTTCACAGGGTCGTAATTGGTAGGAGCAGCAATCACCACAAAGTCTGCATCCTTGTAAGCCGCCTTGCCATCCAATGTTGCCACCAGGTTCAGCGGCTTCTCTGCCAGATACTTCTCGATATAATCGTCCTGGATAGGAGAAATTTTATTATTCAGTTTCTCCACCTTCTCTGGGATTACATCTACTGCTGTTACATGATGGTGCTGAGATAACAGGGTTGCTATACTCAGACCTACGTAGCCGGTACCGGCTACAGCAACTTTAATGTTCTTAAAAGTATTCATATTGTTGAAAATAATATAGTTAGAAACAATACTATCAAACGATAGTTATATAATGAAAGATGACGTTTCTGTTATTCAAATTAATTATCTGCTCTTTCTCCAAAAGAAGTGCCAAGTTCTAAACAAAGGCTCGCATAGAGCCTCAGCAGGAAAATACCTCACTAGCCTCATATCCCGATACACCCTTTGGAGATTATGTCCAAGCTGTGACCTACCAAACCGATTCCGGGCATCATGCATTCCGAAGTTCCCGGCTTCCAGCACTTCATTCAGCACAAACTTACCATACTTCTCATTCGGAGGAACGATAAGCCGAGAGGCAGGCATGCCGAACACCTCCTGCATGATATACATAATGGCACCGGCAAACTTCCACAATCCCAACTTCTTCAATTCCTTCTGCAAGGAAGTTAACATTTCACAGTTAACACTTAACATTGAAAGAACAAAGTAGTAATCCACCAATTGCCTCAACCCAATCCCCTCATTCATCAGATGCGAGAAGATATGAGTCAACTGGAAGATGAGATTGAATTCCACTGTCGGAATCGCAATCTCACCTTGCTCTCCCAACATCACCCGATGCGAGAACTGCTCATCCTTCACACTCTCATAATATTTCTGAAGCTTTCTGTTATGCCAGAAGCACAGCAGGAAGCTAGGGCGATAATGCACTTCAACCTCCACACCCTTATACGATGGGAACTCGATGTGGTGATAGCACGCCTTTTCATGAGGAGAGATAGAGCGGACAAAGGAGATAACTCGTTTATCTCCACCTTCCACCCAAATATCAATATCACCAGGAGTCCGTGAATAAGGATTCGGATACATCAATGCATTCCCCTGTCCTTTCAGAATACAGGTTCTGAATCCCTTCTTCCTGAACCACTCAGAAACCTGGATGGCAGCATCATTCAGCCGAACATTCGCTTTCTCCAACATCTGGCTTTCCGCCATCCATTGGAGTAGCAACTCCTTCTTCATCCCTACATGTTCCGCAGGCAGTTTCTTGATACCATCAAAGAGAATACCCACCAGACATTGCTTTCGGGCGATAGCATATAGCTCCTCCCAATCCGCTTCCTTTAAGAAAGAAGGTATATCCTTAGCAGAGCCAATGCAGAATCTTAGGAAATCAAAGAAAATCTTTTGCTGTTTCACTATGTATTTTTTTTACCACATGGGCAGGAACTCCAACCAAAGTTATATTGTCCTGTTCAAAACTCTTATTCACTACAGCATTAGCTCCAATCGTAACATAATTACCGATCTTAATATCCCCAAACATTTTAACACCAGGACCCAAATAAACATTGTCTCCAATTACAGGAGCTTTACCATTGGTTTCACCAATATTTACGCAAGTATGAATAACGCAGTTCTTTCCAACCCTAGTATGTGGATTTACAACAACGCTTCCATAATGCTTGATATTCAGTCCTGGACCAAAACAATTTTTATGAATGGTATATCCGAGAGTATATGACAGCTTTTTAAAGACATAATAATGGTAAAGAAACATAGGAAGAACAAATATTTTATGCCCCCCCACTTTTTGGCTCAACACATTAGACCAGTATTCGTATTTACGAAGTTCAATATGAAATCTAATACGTTTGTCAAAATGATTTTTTACAAACCTTTTAAAGGTACCAAGTCTGTTAATCCCTAAAGCCTTTGCATCTTCTTGCAAATAATATTTTAACTCCTTTTTCGTATTTATCATCGCAAATGTTTTTTCTTAAAAATGTATAAGAGAAGTTCTAAAATCACAAGATAGTATTATCTTTGCACGCATGAAACAAGCCATACGCATCATATTATCCTACATAGCAGCTATCATCCTCCTTCCGATAGCCTTGCTATGTAAGTTCTTCCGAAGAAAGTAATTCTACTTTTTTCGGAAAGGATCCTTGTATATTCCCAAGAGCTGCTTACCGAAGTAATAGAAGAACTGCATGTCATCCACGAAATAACGCTTGAAGAGGCGCTTTGGTTCCTTCATGCAACGATACAACCATTCCATGCCGATTTTCTGCCAAATCTTTGGCGCACGCTTCAATGTACCAGCTTCGAAGTCAATGGTAGCACCCAGAGCCATGAATACCTTTACTCCAGGCATCTTATCACGATACTTCATAATCCACTTCTCCTGCTTAGGCGCACCCACACCAACGAGTAGAACATTTGCACCACTCTCGTTCACGATGCGAACCAACTCCTCACATTCATCCTCATGCTTCTCGAAACCAAAGGAAGGAGAATGAGCACCTACCACCATCTGGCGACCTACCTTCTCATTGATACGTTCCATCGCCTTGGCAGCAATACCCTCCTTAGCACCAAGCAAGAAGATCTTGCAGTCTGCATCATCCTTATGATACATATAATAAGAGGTGAAGAAGCTGGAACCCGGAATCGCTTCCTTGATTGGAGTCTTCAACAACTTACCGAACAGGTAGAGTATCTTACTGTCACACACCACCCATTCAGACTTCTGATACACGTCATAAAACTCCTTGTCCTTCTGAAGCTTAATCAGATGATCAAGATTAGGAGTCACAAGAACACCCTCCTTCAAGTTCTCCAAGAGTTCCTGACGAGTAATGTTCTGAATATCTATATTTAATACTTTAACTGTTTCCATTAAATTATCTCAAAAATTTTCTTCCACTCATACTCCTCTGTCCTAAAAGTTTGCGAGAAGAATCGAGCTAGGCATCTACATATATACGACACGATAAGAACATACAACATTATCAATGGAATATTCAGAGGAAACAAACTATTTAACTTATCAGTAAACAAATAGTATTGAATCAAATAAGATTCCAAACATAATCCAGAAACTGCCATAATAATGACATTTCCATACTTATTGCTATATATTTTCTCAAACCATGAAGCATTACATAATTTATAAAAATAATATATAACCCCTGCAAGAGGGAACAATGTAATAATTTGGAAAGGAGCTACCTCAATATGTTTCTTTGCTACAAATTGAATTCCATAGAAAGTTCCCAATGACACAACAAACAACATAAGGTCATACCATCTACACTTCTTTTTAACCGTTGATATCTTTGTTTTCAAGCCAACAAAAGCACCCATCAACATGAATCCAAAATATGGTATCCATCTATATAATGTAGTAACACCATACAAACCTTTACTGCTCGTTTCAAATTTATATGGGAACCATAATATATAGACAATCAAAGAAATTGAAACAACCAAACCAACTACCAATGGCAACTTATCTATCAAATATTTCTGTATAAAAAAAAGCAATACATAATATAGCATTATAAACAAGACAAATTCACCCCCCCAGCCCGTCCGAGAACGGCCGTTTTGGGGTGTATCATAGAGGGCAGAAC
>OGJO01000787.1_pt1 | contig 16043 bp, 9 predicted proteins | sample 1572121 | NCBI WGS metagenome assembly OGJO01 (sample SAMEA2582081, study PRJEB24529) | metagenome | biome: Human gut stool | place: China | collected 2011
CGATCAGCAGGTTGGAACCGCCGCCCAGCATCCGGCTGATGACGAAGGTGGACACCGCCGGGACGAAGACCATCGTGATGCCGGTGCTGATGCCGGGTACGCTCATGGGGATGAGCACCCGCAGCAGGGTCTGGGTGGTGGAAGCGCCCAGGTCCTGCGCCGCCTCCACGATGCTCTGGTCGATCTTGGTCATGCTGGTGTAGAGCGGCAGGATCATATAGGGCACGTAGTTGTACACCATGCCCAGTACCACCGCACCGGAGGTATTCAGCATGGTGTATGGGCCAAGGCCGAAGGCACCCAGCACCGCGTTGACCGGGCCGTTGACGCTGAGCAGACCCATCCACGCATAGGTGCGGAGCAGAAAGTTCATCCACATGGGCAGCATGACCAGCATCAGCATGATGTGCTGCTTGTTCACCCGCAGGCGGGAGAGAAAATAGCCGACGGGGAACGCGATGATCAGGCAGATGACCGTGGCGATGAGGGCCAGCAGCAGGCTGCGCGCGAACACCGAGCCATAGCCGCTGATGGAGAGCAGGTTGTTCAGGGTAAAATTGCCGTCGCTGTCCGTCAGGGCATAATACACCACGATGATGAGGGGCACCACCGTGAAAAGCGTCATCCACACGAAGTAGGGATACGCGAGCTTTCGATCGTAAATCTTCATCATTTCGGCTCACCCCTCACGAACGCGCCATGATGTGGATCTCGTTGGGGCCGATGCGCATCCCGATGGTCTCGCCGGGGGTGCAGGCACGGGTGGAATGGATGAGCCACTCGCGGCCCTCCACATCGACGTGCATCTCGAAGTGGACGCCCTTGAAGATGACGTCATTGACGACGCCCACCAGCTGGCCTTCCATCGGCGAAACGACCTCGATGTCCTCCGGGCGGACGACGACCTGCACGCTCTGCTCGCGGGCAAAGCCGCGGTCCACGCACGGGAACTGGACGCCGGAGAAGGAAACGAGGAAGTCCTTGTGCATCACGCCATCCACGATGTTGGAGTCGCCGATGAAGTCCGCCACAAAGGCATTCTTCGGCTCGTTGTAGATATCCTCCGGGGTGCCGATCTGCTGCACCTTGCTTACGAGCAGACCGGATATTTTGTCTTCTCGCACGAAGAACGCCTGATGCCGGTTTCGGATAATGAACGCATGGCTATCCAGCATCGTCTGGCAAAGAAAAAACGGGCAGAACTGATCGTCCGGAAACTGGAAGAGATGGAAAAGATGAGCAAAGCTACCGACAAGAAAATACAGAAAAGGTATCGGCGTATGTTGATGAATCTGATTACTTCTACCGCCGACAGGTATATATACGACTGTTTCTGCCGCTTTGGAGCGGAATTTGTAAGGGAAGCCGATTATAATGAGAATAAATTGCGGACGGCACTAAATGTGAGTAGCGAGCATACGATTAAGAAGTCCGGACAAATGCGGACATATATCCAACGTGCTTTTCCTGTGGGTGCTGAAATATCCGTGCAGGAAGCGAAAAGTATGCTCAGACAGGTATATAAAAAGATGGGATTAAACACGGGACGGGGTATAACGACGAAAGAACTGGAACAATATGCGGAAATAGAAAACAGCAGGAATCGCGAAGCCAGAATGATTAAAATACTGAAACACAAATAAATGAAAAAAATGCAGTTTTGATCCGGAAAAAGACAAAAACATCCTATAGTTTTTTGCAAACTTATTTTAAAAACAAGGCATTTTCAGAGGTAAACCACTGATTACAAACGCTGTGACATTTTTGTTTATCCCCGTATAATACTTAGAATAAAGACAAAAATGTCACAAGCGGCTAATTCTATTATTTGCCGAAACATATTTAGGTAAAACGGCAATTTTCCCGAATCATGAATACTTTTTCAAACGCCTGCGTGCAAAGAGAGCCAAAACAAGCACAACGCACAACCCCGCTCCCCATATCCATAACAGTAAATCTCCCCCTTCGGTCTTTCCATAAGAATGCAAGCCGCTCAGGTAGTAGTTTACTCCAAACCAAGTCATGATAATGGAGAGAATGGAGACTACGGACAGCAAATTGTAACACCAGGTTGTTTTACCTTTCAGCAGCGGGATAAAACGGATATGAAGTACCAGTGCATAGACAACAATAGAGATTAAAGCCCATGTTTCTTTCGGGTCCCATCCCCAGTATCTGCCCCATGAGACATTTGCCCAGATGGCACCGAGGAAAGTTCCTGCCGTCATAAAGAATAAGCCGAGAATCATTGCCATTTCATTCAGTAAGGTAAACTCACGTATACGGAAGAGAAGCTTCACCCGATTGGTGGCAGAAAGCAGATTCATCAAGATAAGATTAAACAGTCCCGTCAGCGCACAAAGTGCAAAGAATACATAGCCGATCATGATAATGGCGACATGAGACATCAGCCAATACGACTGAAGCACCGGAACCAAAGGAGTTATTTCCGGATTCAGATGGTTCAGTCCTGCCACGAAAAGCATGATTCCGCCTAACAGTCCGGCAAGCGCAGGGAGAATACGGAACTGGCGGGCAAACAAGAGGCCTCCGCCAACGAGCAGCCAGGAAGTGCAAATCATTGATTCGTAAGCATTCGCCCACGGTGCACGTTCGGAGATATACCAGCGCAGTAAGACACCGGTCGTGTGCGCAAGGAAAGCAGCGATCAGAAGAACAATCAGTATGCTACTCAGTTTGCTCCCCCATTTGAAATCCGCGATAATCTCTCCGCAGGCTATGAAAAGTAAGATTCCGCCCAAAATCAGGTAAGCCAGACGACACCAGAAGAACAGGTTTAACTGATTATAGAGAAGTTCCGCTTTTACTCTCTGATTGTCAATAGCGGGAGTTTTACTTTTTGCCTGCTGGAAGATATGCATCATATCGACAATCTTGTCCGCTTCTTTCCAGTTATCAGTACGGACCCCATTGCCCAATTCGTAGATATACCAATCCATGATTTTTGTTACAAACAAAGAGTCTTTCCCGTGAAAAGCACTTAAATCATCACCCGGTGAATACCATTTTCCCTGCGAATCATTCCCATCCGGGAAAAGCGGCAACAACTGGTGTTGCATGATACGATAGACGATATTTACCGATTCATCCAGTTTCAATAAATCCGAGTCCAGCCGTTTTCGTTCCGAAGCCGGTTTGGCGTAAATCGTGTTCATTTCATTCGTCAGGATATAGTTGCCGTCTGCATCAAACACATCTTGCCAGGCAATGTAATTGCCATCCCTGCCGAAGCGTTGAAGGAGTTCTTTATTATCGACTTTGATAAAAGGAAAGGCTCCCCATTCATCGGGAAAAGAAAGCAGATTCAGAAAGAATTGATCCGAATCCATACCGTTCAGTTGATCGGCTCCATACAATTTGCGTAAGATGGCAGATGTATAACTGTTGACGGGTTCGAGACGTCCGTTTGGATTAAGTACTACCAGACTACCGAACTTTTCGGCATGTAAAGAAGAAACACAAGGTAGTTGAGAAACCACAAGAGGGTGTTGCGCTGCTATGGGTGATTGCTGCGAAGAAACAGATTTTTGTTGTGCACTCAATACCTGTATACTTGATATTCCGGATAAAATCAGGAAGAACAACAAACAGAAAGGGGCATTATTTTTCATTTCTCCCAACTCTTTACGTAATCGTCCGAAACGGGATTTCTTACTGAACAACGTCCATACAAAACCAACAAACAACAGGAAATATCCGGTATACGTAAGTTGCATACCGGGACGATCGTAGCTCACAGACAACACAGTGCCCTGTTCATCGGAATCGAATGAAGATTGAAACAGACGGTAACCATCCACATCAATCACTTTATTCATTCGAATAGTTGCCTGCAAAGGAGATTCATTCTCGCTCTTAATCACCAAGTCACTTTCATAAGACATCGGACTATGAGAACCCGGATAACGTTCCAACCTGAAATCATTCAGCGTGACAGAGAAAGGCAGGGAAGTCTTTTCCATCCCTGCTCCCTCATCTTTCATCATGCTGTTTACCGTTTCCCCCTCACGGATATGCATGACACCCGTCACTCCGACATAGTGAGTGACAGCAGCCCCCAACCAAATAAAAAGAAAAGCTCCATGAAAAATCAGACTGCCTTTACTGATTCTCTTGAAATAGCTTCCCTGAAGGAACATAGCCGATAGATTAACTGCCTGCAATAACTGTAACAGAATAAACCAGGGAGCATAATAAAAATACTCGCGGGCAATGGCAGGGCCATAAGAGTTTTCCACAAAAGTGGCTACTGCCAATATCAAGGCATAAAGTCCCGCTAAGATGTACATCAATACCGGTGAAGCTATCAGTCGAATCAGTTTCATCTGTTTTTCTTTTATAATAAATAATGCTTTTATAAATAAGCAATCCCTTCAATTTCTATCAACAATTCTTCTCTGCATACATCCGCATAGAGATAAGCAATAGGAAGATCCGGACAAAGTTTATCCAAGTCTACTTTCACAGCCGGCGCATCTTCCTCATTCTTCAGATATACACGAAGAAGTCCTAACTTACCGGAATGTTCTGGCAGATTTTCTCTTCCCTCCTCCAGTCCGATCAAATGCTGGATATTTTCAAGAGTGATTTCCGTTTGCAAAAGTACATCTCCGGTCGTTACGCTTTCCTCGCCACGGATAGCAGCCGTGCCGGAAATATAAATCACTTCCTGTCGACGGTCGGACACAGACTTTCCTCTTTCGAACTTTGGAGTTCCTTTCTCCGTATCCGCCCGATGACTAATCAGTACCTCATCCGAATAAACATGAGCAGCCCGTTGCCAGTCATTATCCAAAGGAACGATATCCACTTCTCCGCTGACAGCATTGAAATCAATCAGTATGCCTCCATATTGTGTGCCAATCCCCGTTGCTGCCGGATAGCCTGATTCCCATGCCGAAGAAGCATAAAACAGAGTGCGCACATCATTAAAATCCTGATAACACTGATTGCCATGTGTAATATCGGTGATACGTTCCAGATAATTCCACTGACGGACAATGTCACCGAAATTCATCTGTTCCGTTTTCAATATCTCTTCAACCTTTCTGAACGCTTGTTCCGATTGTTCGCGAACAGGAAGATTCAAATCATCCGCACAAAGTCCTCCTGCTATTATTTCCCGGTAGTGAGGAGTCGCGATCCGGAGGTAGCGGACAGAAGAAGAAGTGAACTGTTCTTCTATTGTGAGCGCCTCATCTGCAGCTTCCACCAATGAATGTACCTCCAACACCAAGTTCGCCACCAACGGTTTTTGAGCCACAAGCGAAACGACCGGACGGGGAGAAACGAAATGCCGCTCCACCCATTGTTCCAGAAAGGAACGTTGAAACTTGTATTCCTGATTATCCGTACAGCGTGTAAAGAGTACAAGACGGACCACTCTCTCTTCCCGGACGGCGGATGAAAGTAATTCTTCCGCCATCTGTTCCCAACTGTTTCCTTCCGCTTTATACAAATTGCATTTTATTCGATGATACTTCATAGTGCAAATTTCAATGTCTTTTTCTTATGATCTATACTTTATTAATGATAAGAGGTAACACCTGCCGGAATATCCATACTATAAACAGATGACATGGTTTTCAAGCCCGGAGTATTTTCCAAAGAATAAAGTATCTTCTTTTGTCGGTCGACCAACAACATGTGTACTTTCTCTTTCGGATTCACATGTCCCGTCCAGTTTGTAATCAGGAAACGTCCGTCAGAGAAATACTGAAAACCTCCCAAAAACTTCAATGGTTTGCCGGGAATATCCGCATTCGATAATTCCCAAACTGTCTTTCCTTCTGCCGTTACTTCGATTAGTCGTGGATTCTGATCTTTATCCGCTACGGCAATCAGTGTATGTCCGTTAGGCAGACGAGTCAATGAATGTGGTCCGCCAGGAACATCCAGGTTCCACACCACTTTTCCGTTCATATCATACTCCGTCACACACTGCGGACCATAATGCGCCACCAGAAAATGGCCGTTATCCAGACGCCGTGCATTACGCATAAAAGCAAATCCTTTCTCTTTCACACCTTCCGGCAGAATGCATACTTCTTTCACAATCTTACCTTTGGGAGAGATTTCCAACATACGGCCTGTAATACATTCGCCCACAAACGTATTTCCATTCTTCAATCGTTGGCAGGCAAAAACCGGACTTTTAGATTCATAATGAAAGATGGTATCGTTCTGACGAGTCATTTCGAGTACTCCATGTCCGGTGGTGAAAAGGATATTGCCATTTGGCAATACCCATAAATCATTGGAATCGGGGGCTTTGTGTTGCCACACGATTTGATTATTTTCCATCACGAAGACAATTCCCTGCGAATAATCCGTTCCTGCAAACGTTTTTGCCTGCGCAGACAAAAATGCCGGAAACAGAAAGGCCAGAATCGCAATATATATTCTTGTCATAAATATAAATTCAAAATTAGTTTTATATAAAAGATTTTTCAGGCACGGATGAAGTTCACTACAGAGACAATACGTACTCCTCCAACTCTTCCAGTTCTTTTTCGGAAACTGGTTTGTGAGGTCCGTGTACCTTAAGCATATCTTTCATCGAATAGCTACGACCGTCATACAAATAAGGAGCTGTACGCCAGCACTCATTCAAAGCCGGAACGTCCATCGACAAACCTTTATCGGGTCCGGTAGTCCAATCTACCTTATACTGTTTCAGGTCCGTGTAATATTGTCCGGAGTGACAACTTGCACAGTTTTCCTCAAAAATCTTCTTTCCCCTTTTCGCTTTCGCAGAAAGTTTGCCATTCTGAAGATAAGGACTGGGCAGAGGTTTCAGAGACTTCAGATATTCGTCGATAGATTCATAGATTTCATCTTCTCCTTCCATAAACAGAATATATTTCACTCCCGAACGTACCGCAACTTCGGCATTCTTACGAATACCAGTTGCCATACAAGGCGGAGTCTGATGCGAAAGCAAGAGAGTTTTCGTATTCTTCGGATTACCCATGCCATCATTCAGCAAATCCCAGTTAAGCCCGTCCATGCGTGCATCATTCGGATGGCAGGTTGCACAACTTTGCCAATTTTGGAAACAAATGGTCGCATCATGGAAATACATATCGCCTTTACCTACTTTAGTGAAAGCCAACGGAGCACCCAAAACCTGCTTCTGCACGTTCTTGCCGTTCAAATCCATAGACACCAGTTCCGATGTATAATAATTGGCTGTATAAATTTTACCTCCCGTGGCAACCACCGAACGCGGACCTTTTCCCTGTGTAGGAATGAAATCACGGATGCCATACAAGAATCCCGCGTCATTGGGTATATTACCCCATGCTTTCATAGAAGGAGTCACCATTTCTCCCTGTTTCGCCTTGGCAAGACGTTCGTGCAAAGCAATACGATCGATGCGCACCAATTCCTGACTGCCGGCAGCCGCTACAATGATTTGTTTATCATCCGGAGTAACAATGACCGACCACGGATTAGCCGCTCCTTTCTGCGGAGTATCCAGAATAACGGAAGTCAGCCACTTCTTTGCTTTCAAATCAATGATAGACAATGTATTGGTAGCCATCCATCCTCTATCCAACTGATTGGTAGGCAACTGATAACGGGCAATCAAGTGAGTGACATACGCATACGTCTGATTTTTATCTACCGCTACAGACTTCGCATCGGTAGCACCGTTCGGCAACATGATGCGTCCTGTCACCTTCTTTGAAGGGACATCTACGATATCGAGCTGCACTGCAATAGGATAAGCCGTAGAAGGCATTTCCGGCAGATTATTGGCTATCAGCAGACAAGAGTCTCCTGCAAACGGAGCCATAGCCACCGGTTCACGACCGATTGCAATCTTTGTCTTTACCTTGCGGGTTGCCGGATCTATTTCCCACAACTCGTTGTTGAAGCGCTGTGTCACCCAAAGTGATTTGGACACCGGACTATACAAGATATCCGAAGGCGTAGCACCGCTCTTTGTTTTTGACTGCACCGAAAGTTTCTTTCCATCCAGTTCGTACATCATGCCGGTGTTTCCGTCGCATACCACCCAGAGGTTGCCGGATGGGTCTTGTGTCATGGCGTTGACGGGCGAAGAAAGGGTCACTTTCTGTTCCGCCTTCTGTCCGTCGGACGACATTTTGATTAATTCATTGCCTGCCCTGTTCGTTACAAACAAGGACTTTCCACTGTCCGCCAGAAACAAACGATCCGGCGAAACCGTCTTTGCATCTTCTTTCCAACTAGCGCAAAGAAGTATAGCTATGATACTAACAGGTATCAATATCTTTTTCATTATTTCTGTTGTTTAGTTTGAAGAGATTGAATGTACTGGCGAATATTCTCCTGTTCCTCCATGCGGGCTTGTTTCCGCTTTTTATCGTAGCGGTCGTAAAACTCCCGGTCATGATCCGACCAGTTGTTCGCTTCCCGGTAGTCACCGATCTGAGGAACAAGCAAGTCGATCCAGAGAGAAACTTTACGTATCTCCTGCGGTGTCAGCTTCGTACCTCCATGACCCTCTTCCAGACGCTTGATCAGATTACTCTTGTTGGACCCTGCAAAATAAGGAGGCAACAAAGTAGGCTGGGACAAAGCGCTAATCCAGTTTACTTCAGGATGATGGGCATCGCCTCTCCATGCTCTGCCGGGACCATCCGGACGGGCATGCGTCAGACTGAGATATGAGTCCGTATATTTTCTTTTACTCTGTTTGTCCACTACCTTCAGTTCTCCTTTCAGGCTCATCGGGTGTTTTACTCCGTCATGACAAGAGATACAATTTCGGTCCCAGATAGGCTGAATCTCTTTCAGATAGCTGAAGTTACGTTCTCCCATTTCATCTTCCGGAGCCAATGCCTTGATTCCTTTGTCCATTGCCATGGATACCCGATGACCTGCCACCGGAACCGTATTCTTATGTTCATGGCATCCTACACAACTCTGAACTTCGTTAGGCTGCAAAGTAGACCAGCTGCGCATCGTCTGCACTACCCTGCCCTTTTCATCCAACGCCTGGAAGTAAAGCGGTCTGCGGGCAGGTACTTTAAAGAAAGCGGAACCGTCGGGATATACATCCGTCACTCCGATCACTCTCTTCACGTCCCAAGCGGCATTGCCGACTCCTACCGGAGAACTTGCCAATGCACCACCTCCCTCATCATTACCATTCACTTCGCCTACACCGGCTGCACGGAATTGAATTTCTACGATACGAAGCTGTTTGATCGTTCCGGGAGCTACTCCTTTCAAGCCGTTCCCTTCATAGATATTCTGCATATAATATACTCCTTCATTCTTCGTATAGTCTACAGAAGACGAACGATGGAACGGACGTTTACGGGGAGCAAGCAAGATGGGCTGATTGCAGGATATTTTCGAATCGGCAACCAGCAATTCGCGTTCTCCGTTTGCATTCATCCAGTAAATGCCGAACTCCATCGGATGTCCGATGTGGTATCCCAGCGGAGTATAGGAAATCAGAAACTCCGTCTCGTTCAGCGGGAAAGGATGCTGGAACTGGTCGGTAAACTGTCCGTAGCTATCTATACGCTCTGCCTCGGGTTTGCGCACCGGAGCAACAAACATGACACCTTCATTCTCATCTCTTCCGGCTTCGGGATCAATAATACCCAATTTACCGTGCTGGGGATTATGATGTCCCATGAAAACAGTCATCACTTTACGTGTACCGGGAATCTGACGGGTATGCGCTACCGTTGTCGGGAACCAGCTATTCATTCCGTAATATTCGGCTTGTCCCGTTCCGTCAGGATTCATCTGGAACAGGGGTTGCGCCCATACTTGACCACGGTCATTATAGTCCCAACGAGTGTAAACTACCCGACCATCGTCAAGCAAAGTCGGCGTAGTAGTATGCACCTGGTCGAAACCTACCTGACGCATATAACGTCCTTCACGGTCGCAGAGGTACATATTGCTGACTTCGGTAAACCAGCAATCCACCGCACTTCCGCTACGGGTAGAGTTGAAAAGTATATTCTCATCCGGCAGGTAGATGCCTTCGATATCGGCGTGTCCTTTTCCGAAAGTCAGTTGCTTGACCGCACGTGTCTTTAAATCCATCTCATACAAATGGAAATCATCGTCTTTTGCAGACTTCTTCCAGGAGAAAAGCAGGTGCTGACCGTCAAAATGAAGATTCGGGTCACGATATACACCGTCTTCGTCCGTCAGCAGTGTTTCTTCCTCCGCCCAGATACCGTTCATCTTAATCTTCGACAGCGAACCGCCTGCAAAGTAGTTGCACTCGGCACGGGCATCGGAAACGCCTTCGGTATAAGCAAAGAAAGAAGGACGCAACGTTCTGAACTTCGTAAAAACAATCTCCGGCTGATTGGCAGTGAAAGTTTCCAGACGTTCGGCACGTCTTCTCTCGCACGCTTTCAGATAAGACTGGAAAGCCGCTTCGATACTTTCCGGAGTATCATTGACAGCAGTAGTAATATTCAGTTTCTGCATACGAAGGGAAAGCTGCCGGCTGAAAGAACCTCTGAACCAGTTTACATCTTTCCCGTCCTTTATGTCTTTCGCATCATTTCCATCCTGTAGCCACCAGTCATAATAAACCGGATAATCATGCATCAACATCCGGTGTGTATCTCTTACTTTACGTTCCAGCTCTTCCCTGTGATTCTCTTTCTTCTTTATCGTCTGAACCTCTGCAAACTGCTTCTGCATTTCGGCGATAAAACCTTTTGTGTCGGTTGGCTGGAAAGAAGTGTCCTTCGCCTGCCAGGCGAGGAATGGGACGAGCATGCAACATGCCAGCCCCCACTTCAACCATTTTATTAATTTCGATCTTATCATTTCAAATTCCTGTTTACCTTAAATTTACCTTTCCGAACCGGATATTACAGACCTTTCTTCAACTCTTTGTAAGCTTCTACAATCTGAATACCGCTTGAAGTACCGATGCGGGTAGCACCCACCTGAATCAATGCCAGTGCCGTATCGAGGTCGCGGATACCGCCCGCAGCTTTCACACCGATCACCGGACCTACCACACGACGCATCAATTCAACATCATGCACGTTGGCGCCTGCCGTACCGAATCCGGTAGAAGTTTTTACGAAGTCCACACCCGCTTCCTTTGCAATGCGGCATACGGTTTCTTTCTCTTCGTCAGTCAGGTAGCAGGTTTCAAGAATCACTTTACAGATCACACCGGCAGGTTTGCAGATAGAAACCATATCTTCGATTTCTTTCTTTACAATGTCTGTCTGTCCCTTCTGCAAAGCACGGACATTGATGACCGTATCAATTTCGGTAGCTCCCTTGGCAATGGCATCGCGGGTTTCGAATGCCTTGCACTCTACGGTATTCTGTCCCAGAGGGAAACCGATGGCCGCTCCTACACGTACACCCGAGCCTTCCAGCAGTTTGACACAGGTTTCCACTTCCGCAGGGTTGATGGCTACCATCGCAAACTTATACTGACGGGCTTCCGCACAGAGTTTTTCGATATTCTCCGCCGTTCCGAAAGGTTTCAGAAAGGTATGGTCAATCATTCCTGCCAGTTGTTCTACTGATAAATTTGCAATCACTTCGTTTATATTTTTCTTTTCCATTGTTTTGAGTCGTTTAATATGTTAGTTAATTGTTAGTTCTTAAAAAGTCAATACACATTTCAATACTTCACCCCGCTTCACGGCAGCGAAGGCTTCTTCGATTTCTTCGATTTTGAAACGGTGCGTGATGAAGTCGGAAGCGGAAAGTGTGCCTTCTTCAATCCATTGTGCCAGCGTGGTCATAGCCGCTTTCTCTTCCGAACGGGTAGGCCACTGGTGCATATGCAGGTCGAAGTTGTAAGGCGCTTTCGACAAATCGAATGTCGGATTCTTCGTCATGACACCATATACACAGACATCACCGCCCATTTTTACCAACGGCAATACGGAATTGACTACTACATCGAGTCCCACGGCATCAATCACGGCATCGTAAGAACGATTGGCGGAGGCTATAAACTCCGGCGTGCTGATTTCGGCAGGCGTATATCCGTTGTCCGCTCCCATCCGGCGGGCTACTTCCAGTTTGGCGGGAAGCATATCGACGATGTCAATCTGCCCCAAGCCGAACAGCTTGCCCAACTTGACGAAGCTCAGTCCTACAGGACCGGAGCCTACCACTATCACTTTCTTTCCCGGAGTCAGGTTGAAATCCTTGAAAGCTCCCAGCACTTCACGCCAGGTGCAGGAGATCACCGCTTCTTCCGGCTGCACATGAGCAGGAACCGAGTTCTGAATTTCAAAGCTGTCCCAGCATCCCTGTTCGGGGGTAGCCAGTCCTTCTTCTTTCAGTACCTCGAAATCGTTCACCACTACATATTCGCTGAAACCGCCCCAGCCGCTGTTAATACCCTGCGCGCCAAAGTCGGAGATCAGACCGCCGATAGCACGGTCGCCTACTTTAAAGTTGCGTACCTTCTCGCCTACAGCCACTACAATTCCTGCATTCTCGTGTCCCAGAGCCAGAGGATAAGTATCTACTCCGGGAAAATGTCCCGCAATCAACTTGCTGTCGGTCGCATTGCACAGTGCCACCATTTCTGTTTTCACCAACGCCTGATAAGCATTGATGACAGGAGTTTCGACCTCTCGTATTTCTATTTTGCCGGGAGCCGGCACAATTACAGATTTCATCGTATTCTTATTCATTTTTATAGGTTATAGTTCAGTTTTTGCTATCTCTGTGTACATCTCACACAAGGCGTGATAAGCCTGATCGAAAACAGGCATCCACGCTTCGTACTTCTTCACGTTTTCGGGAATAGGCTGCACCGTCTGCTCGATACGGACAAAACGGTCGATTACAGAGAAATCAGGGAAAACACCCGCACCGATACCCGCAAGGATGGCCGCTCCCATCGAAGTTGCCTCTTCGAGATAGTTAGGCACACGGATTTCCGCCTGATAGATGTCCGCCATCATCTGACGCCAGACAGGATTCTGAGCACAGCCGCCGATCACCGTCATGCGGTCGATAGGAACATGCTTGCGGAATATATTGATGATAAATCCGAGATTCAAGGTTACTCCTTCCATTACGGCACGCAACATATCACCATGTTTGTGTCCCAGCGTCAGACCGATGAAAGCCCCTTTGGCATCAACGTTCCAACGGGGAGTACGTTCACCCAGCATATAGGGAAGGAACAGGAGTTTGTTCGCACCTATCGGAGAAGCAATGATCTGCTCGTCGATCAGTTCGAACACGCTGCGTCCCGATTGAGCTGCCAGTGCCTGTTCATTCTGGCAAAGTTGGTTGATCATCCAGTTGTAGGATGATCCTGCCGCCTGCATCGTTCCCGACGGATGCAGCATGCCCGGCACTACGTGCGCCCAGTTCATGGTACGGCGTTGTTCGTCTACAATCGGCTTTTCGACCGTCAGTGCTACCCAGGAAGAAGAGCCCAGATAATTGTACGCAGTGCCCGGAGCCACACAGCCGACACCTACTCCGGCACAGCTACCATCGCCGCCGCCACAGATGACGGGTGTTCCGGCAAGCAGTCCTGTCTCACGGGCAGCTTCGTTGGTGATTTCTCCGATCACGTCAATCGACGAACGGACTTCCGGGAATAAAGAAAGATCGAGCTCTGCGGCTTCTATGATCTCTTCACTCCATTGCCAGCGGTTCAAATCGTAGGCATTGGTTCCCGATGCATCCGAAGGGTCTGTGGCGATAGTACCGCACAAACGGTAGTTGATGTAATCTTTCGCATTCAGCATTTTGGCAGTCTGCGCAAAGATTTCCGGTTCGTGCTTCTTTACCCACATCAGTTTCTCCACAGAGTAAGAGGCGCTGATCCGATGTCCCGTGATTTCGTAGAAATGGAGCGGGTCTATCTTTTCGGTCAACTTTGCTTCTTCTTCCTGCGAACGCTGGTCGCAATAGAGCATGTGCGGACGAAGCGGATTACCGTCTTTATCTACGCAAAGACATCCCATCATTTGTCCGCTAAGAGCTACTCCGGCAATATCATTGGGTGATACCAGTTCGAGAAGTGCCTGTGTTGTGTCAACGATGGCTTTCCACCAATGGTGCGGATTCTGTTCCGCCCGGTTGCCGGAAGCATAGTCGGTAGGATAAGCAGCGGTACGCGAAGCTATCAACAGCCCCGATTCATCGAACAAAGTGGCTTTGTTCCCACTGGTACCCAAGTCATGTGCTAATATATACATTTTATATTTTCCTTTTCAGTTAATTGAATTAGAGTGCCGCATTCGTGTATCCGGTAAGGCCGACGAAGATTCCTCCGACAATGCCGCCCAGTATAATAACTACCCAACGTGGAAACGCTTCTTTCAGCAATCCGCCGCGTGTGCCTTTCGGTGCGCAGAGCACGTCTGCAAAGATGAATCCCATCGCAATCGCCCAGCCCATGTCTACCCAAGGGGCACTGCCACGATTCCCCTGATGGATCAGGCTGAACTGCATCGGCAAGCCGTCGGCATCGTTCAGCAATCCGGTAGAGAAGCCGAATCCGGGCAGCTTATGATTAACCAGCCAGAACGTTCCGATGATAAGGGCGGCTGCCATGAATCCGCCTATCGGACCAAAGTCCTTCACCAGCTTGGGCCAGCTCATCAATACGGTAAATGTCACGGCAAAAGCCCCGAAAATAGTGGTGATGATTCCGGCATGATACATACCGAACATCTCATTATAGGTTTGTAACCATTCGCTCATTGTGTTCTCCTCCTTATTTTATCTTTCGGGCACAGTCGCACGAACGGATTTTCCAAACTACAATTCCCGCCAGTGCACCGCCTATCAGACAACAGACCAGTGTAGGCACTGCATAAAAGAAATTGGTAATGTCTCCCTGAAAGCGGACGATTCCCCAGGCTATACCGGCAGAACCGATACACCAGCCCTGATCGAGCCATATTTTTCCCGGAGGATTCAAGATCGCTCCGTTATAATGATTCATATACCACATGATGCCGATAATCAGCGTTGCCGCCAGCCAGCCGCCCATCAGACCGTAAGTCTTCCAGAGTTCCGGCCAGATGCCGAAAGCGAAACCACCACAGATGGCGGAGCCGGCAAAGGTCGATAGATAGTATTTCATATTATAGATATAGATAATGTGTTCTTGGGTTAATAATATTTTTTAGGCACGGATTACACGGATTTCACGATTAAAGATTACACAGTTTTATTAAATCCGTGTCATCCGCGTAATCCGTGCCTAAATTCTATTTTTGCTCTTCCAATGATAGTTTAGCCAGTGTGAAAGGCTTGTCATGCTTGGTATTTACCTTGTCCGGTCCGGTCACCAGGTCGAAACAGGATACGATCACCTGACCGTTCCATACGATAGGTTCGCCCGGTTGGTCCAGTCCGCCATCGCTTCCGTCGCAATCGGGGCTTTGAGCGATACGCTGAATCTTTCCGTCCTTATCTACACGGGCAACGGCATTTGCAGAGAAATCTGCTACCCAGATATTTCCTTTATCATCGATGCACATACCGTCTGTGGTACGAAGCTGAGTCGTATCCTGTGCCCAGACATCGTTGCTGACAACTTTTCCTTCCGCATCCATCTTGATACGATGGATTGCGCCATCACCGAAGTTACCTACAAAAAGGTCGCCCGCTTCGTTAAACACGATTCCATCCAGTCCGTATTGCACTTCGGGGTTCTTGGTGATTACCGTAGTCAACAGGTTCTGATCTGCCGAAGTATTGGTTACTGCGATGTCACGGTCGTTCATATCAAAGCAATATACACCGCTGACAAGCAGACCGGAAGGGTCTTTGATCTGTGACAAAGAGCTTTGAGTCACATATAATTTTCCGTTACGGATACGGATACCATTGGGATGCTCCATGCCGGATGCTACCGTAATAGTTTCCTTCAACTGGTCATTTTCAAACTTCAGACGAAGTACACGTCCTTTGTTCTTTGCTTTCTCTGCACCGCTCCAGCCCTGATTGTCACTAATAAACAGGTCGCCCTCTTCATTGAAGGCAAGTCCCATCGGAGAAGCCCATCCGGTTTCCTCCAATACAGGCAC
>OGJO01000799.1_pt1 | contig 15699 bp, 9 predicted proteins | sample 1572121 | NCBI WGS metagenome assembly OGJO01 (sample SAMEA2582081, study PRJEB24529) | metagenome | biome: Human gut stool | place: China | collected 2011
GCTCACCAGGGCGATGTATGCAACCGCCTCGTAATTCTCATAAAAGGTAGTGTACGCGGAGAGATGATTGACGACTCCGGAAGGTTGATAAAGGTAGAAGACATTGCCGCACCAAGGGCCCTTGCCCCTCTTTTCCTTTTCGGAGAAGAGAATCGCTTTCCGGTAGAAGTGACCGCCAACGAACCGACGGAAGTAATCGAAATCCCCAAAGCCAGCGTACTGGAGCTTTTTCGTAGGAACGAGCAGTTTCTGGAGAATTATATGAATCTATCCGCCAATTATGCCCGTACCCTATCGGATAAGCTTTTCTTTATGTCCTTCAAGACTATCCGGCAAAAGATAGCATCTTATCTGCTACGGTTATACAAACAGCAGCAACAGCTACAGATCACCCTCGACCGCTCGCAACAGGAACTGGCTGATTATTTCGGAGTATCTCGTCCCTCTCTGGCACGCGAGCTGGCTCATATGCAGGATGACGGCCTGATCAAAACGGACAGGAAATTAGTGCATATCTTGAGAAAAGAAGATATGATGCAACTGATACAATAAGTTTAAGCAAAAATTAAAGCCTGTTTAAGTATCAGACAGATGGAACGGTAACAGAGTGAGGATCGGACCTTTTTCGCTAAAGACACGGAGGAAAACAAAATGCCTTTAGAGCCATAAACAGATAGAATAATAGATACATCACACTATATATCAAACCATTGCGATTGCTTTCTCGACTAAAACAGAAGGTGGAAGATGGAAGATCGAAATGCATTTTTGTAGGGAGAGTGTACAAAAGCTCCTCTTTGTATCAGTCACTCAACCGTCCGGATCTTTGATACCTGTCCGTATCACCCGGACAGAAGGTCCGCTTATGGAGCAACGTTCGGTTGCCACATCCTCGTTATCGAAATAACGGACTGAAATGATTCCGGAGGAAAATTAAAACAGTCTCTTAAACAAACTCTAAAATTTCCAATCTTTTTTCTCTTGTTTGTAACATTGGTTACAGAATTACCCCAAATCCTCCTCCTATCTTTGCATCCAGAAAAGAAACCTATTAATACGTAAAAATTATGAGTATGTTCTGTTTTCAGTGTCAGGAAACCGCAAAAGGTACAGGTTGTATCTTAAGCGGAGTATGCGGGAAAACTCCCGAAGTAGCCAATATGCAAGACTTGCTGCTTTTTGTAGTACGCGGAATCGCAGTCTACAATCAGGCATTACGCAAAGATGGACGTTCTTCTGCCCGGGCAGATAAGTTTATCTTTGACGCATTGTTCACTACCATTACAAATGCCAACTTTGATAAACACGCCATTATCGAGAAAATAAAGAAAGATCTAAGTAACCAAGTCACAATAGAACATGCACCCGACGAATGTACTTGGTATGGTGACGAAACAGAGTTTGAAGAGAAAGCCCAAACGGTGGGGGTACTGCGAACTTCTGACGAAGACATTCGATCATTGAAGGAGTTGGTTCACTATGGTATCAAAGGAATGGCTGCTTATGTGGAGCATGCCTATAACTTAGGATATGAGAATCCGGAGATATTTTCATTCATGCAATATGCTTTGGCTGAATTGACCCGCGAAGATATTACTGTGGACGAACTGATAACCCTCACACTCGCTACGGGTAACCATGGTGTGCAGGCTATGGCCCAACTCGATACTGCCAATACCAGCCATTACGGAAATCCGGAAATCTCCGAAGTAAACATTGGTGTTCGAAACAATCCGGGTATCCTTGTCAGTGGACATGACTTGAAAGATATTGAAGAACTGTTGCAACAGACTGAAGGCACCGGTATCGACATATACACACACAGTGAAATGCTACCGGCTCATTATTATCCTCAGTTGAAGAAATATAAACACCTGGCAGGAAACTACGGTAATGCCTGGTGGAAACAGAAAGAGGAATTTGAAAGTTTCAACGGGCCTATCCTTTTCACTACTAATTGCATTGTTCCACCACGCCCGAATGCGACTTATAAAGATCGCATCTATACGACAGGCGCAACCGGCTTGGAAGGTGCTACCTACATACCCGAACGAAAAGACGGAAAGCAGAAAGATTTCTCCGTTATTATTGAGCATGCACGGCGTTGCCAACCACCAGTGGCAATAGAAAGTGGTAAGATTGTAGGTGGATTTGCTCATGCGCAAGTAATCGCACTGGCCGATAAGGTGGTTGAAGCAGTAAAAAGCGGTGCTATCCGTAAATTTTTTGTTATGGCCGGATGTGACGGGCGAATGAAAAGTCGCAGTTACTACACAGAGTTTGCAGAAAAGCTACCGGCAGATACGGTAATCCTGACAGCAGGGTGCGCCAAATACCGATATAATAAATTACCTCTGGGGGATATTAATGGCATTCCTCGTGTACTGGATGCAGGACAGTGTAATGACAGTTACTCATTGGCTATAATTGCTATGAAGTTGCAGGAAGTCTTCGGACTAAAAGACATCAATGATCTTCCGATTGTATATAACATTGCGTGGTACGAACAAAAAGCCGTTATTGTTCTGCTGGCTCTGTTGGCACTCGGAGTGAAAAAGATTCATTTAGGGCCGACGCTTCCTGCATTCTTATCTCCTAACGTGAAGCAGGTACTGATCGATAATTTTGGAATTGGCGGTATCAGTACAGCAGACGAAGATATTGCAAAATTTTTGGCATGATAATGTACAAGTAAGTAAGAGGAGCGTTATAATTCACCACAGAGTAACACAGAGTGAACTTAATCTATTTATCTGTGTAATCCTGTGGTGAATATGAGCACTGACACCTCTTCTTACTTTTTTCATTCATCTCTCTTCTCTTGGCAGTACCAGATTCAAGCCTACCCCTACCAATGCGGCAAGACCGATTCCCGACAGTGAGAATTCGCCCCATGCCAATACGGCACCACCGATGCCAATAGTCAGAGTCAGTGAGACAATAATGATATTACGTGTCCGGCTCAAGTCAATACAATTATTGACAAGGTTAGCAATTCCCGCGCAAGCGATCGTACCGAATAAGAGTAACATGATTCCTCCCAATACAGCCGAAGGAATAGACTTCAATAAAGCGCTGACTTTACCGATTACGGAAAACAGAATGGCCGTAATCGCCGCTATTCTTATTACTTGAGGATTCGTCACTTTAGTAAGCGACATGGCTCCTGTAACTTCCGAATAGGTAGTTACAGGAGGTCCTCCCAATAAACCGGCACAAAGACATGCCAAGCCATCACCTAATAGTGTGCGATGCAACCCGGGATCTTTTACATAGTCTTTTCCCGTCACAGTGTTTACCACATACACATCCCCAATGTGTTCTATCACCGGAGCAATAGCCACCGGCATCATAAACAAAATAGGTTCCCACGAAAACTGTGGAAACACAAACTGTGGAAAACCCAACCACGCAGCGTTTCTGACTCCCGACATATCAACATCATAAAAGATCAGCGCAGCAATATATCCCACAATAATTCCACAAAAAATAGGTATTAACTTCAATAGTCCCTTCGCCCGAATAGATACAATCACGGCAGTAAACAACGAAAGCAACGCCAATGTCCAGTTTTCCTTTGCCATATTCACTCCAGTCCCGGCAAGTGAAAGCCCTATCAATATAATTACCGGACCAATAACTACCGGTGGAAACAGGCGCTCGATCACCCTGATACCCTGCCATTTAACTAAAGCACTCATAACAAAGTAGACCAGTGCAACGCCTACCATTCCCGAAAGTGTGCCGGCAAGTCCATACAGTTCGGTTGCTTTAATAATAGGAGCAATAAATGCAAAACTACTACCTAAAAAAATAGGGACCTTCCCTTTTGTTACCAGATGAAAAAGAAGTGTGCCGATACCGGCAGTAAACAAAGCTGTAGAAGGATCGAGCCCGACCAATAAGGGGACAAGTACAGTAGCTCCAAAAGCCACAAAAAGGAACTGTACTCCTACTACTCCTTTGCGTAAAGGAGAAAGATGATTTGAATCCATATAGAATAGAATGATATTATTTAAGCTGCAAAAATAACATTTTTAAACTATTTTACAGCTATTTGGAACATAAATACATCCAAAGAGCGTTTCTATTTGTTACATAATTTAAGTAACTTCGCACAGTGAAATGTAAAATAACAAATTAACAACCCTTAGTACTCATTGCTTATGATTTTTACCGCTGAAAACATTCTACTCATTGGTTCTATTTTACTATTTGTCAGCATTGTTGTCGGAAAAACCGGATATCGCTTCGGAGTGCCGGCCTTATTATTATTCCTTCTTGTAGGTATGCTTTTCGGAAGCGACGGATTGGGATTACAATTTCATAATGCCAAGATAGCCCAATTTATAGGTATGGTTGCCCTTAGCGTCATTCTGTTCTCCGGAGGTATGGATACTAAATTCAAAGAAATTCGTCCTATTCTTTCTCCGGGAATCGTACTTTCAACAGTGGGAGTATTTCTCACGGCACTTTTTACCGGATTATTCATTTGGTATCTTTCGGGAATGAGTTGGACCAATATCCACTTTCCATTGATCACTTCCCTATTACTTGCATCTACCATGTCGTCAACGGATTCTGCTTCAGTATTCGCCATCCTCCGTTCGCAAAAGATGAATCTGAAACATAACCTACGTCCTATGCTTGAACTGGAGAGCGGAAGCAACGATCCAATGGCCTATATGCTTACCATAGTCCTGATACAATTCATTCAATCAGATGGCATGGGTACAGGCAACATAATCGGTTCATTCATCATCCAATTCTTGGTAGGTGCTGCTGCCGGATATATCTTGGGAAAACTGGCGATATTGATACTCAACAAAATAAATATCGATAACCAATCACTTTATCCCATTCTGTTATTGTCTTTTGTATTCTTCACTTTTGCCATCACCGATCTGCTTCGCGGTAATGGGTATTTGGCTGTATACATTGCCGGCATGATGGTAGGTAACCATAAAATAACTTTCCGAAAGGAAATTGCAACATTCATGGATGGTCTGACCTGGCTGTTCCAAATCATTATGTTCCTTATGTTAGGACTGCTTGTCAATCCTCACGAAATGATTGAAGTTGCCGTTGTAGCATTGCTTATCGGAGTATTCATGATCGTTATCGGACGACCATTAAGCGTATTCCTTTGTCTTTTACCATTTAGGAAGATTACTTTAAAATCCCGTCTGTTTGTCTCGTGGGTAGGGCTACGAGGAGCTGTACCCATCATTTTCGCAACTTATCCGGTAGTGGCAAACGTGGAAGGATCGAATATGATTTTCAATATCGTGTTTTTTATTACGATTGTTTCATTGATTGTACAAGGAACAAGTGTTTCGTTTGTGGCACGCTTGTTACACTTGTCCACTCCACTCGAAAAGACCGGAAATGACTTCGGTGTAGAACTTCCGGAAGAGATAGATACTGATCTTTCGGATATGACCATTACTATGGAAATGCTGAATGAGGCAGACACCCTGAAAGATATGAATTTGCCAAAAGGTACTTTAGTAATGATCGTCAAACGTGGTGATGAATTTCTTATCCCCAACGGCACACTAAAATTACATGTAGGAGACAAACTGCTGCTGATCTCAGAGAAAAATAAGCAGGAAACGGTTAAGAATGAATAGAAAATCATGATAAAAACACAGAGAACGTGAAATCCACATATCATTTTCGATATTGGCAGAACGTGTCTCTGTGTTCATTCTATCTTAGATAATCGATAAATAGAATGATCTACCCTCCGTTAATTTAACGTAAAACTTTACGAGAGAATTCGGTTTCCGTTAATAGAATATTAATTTTGCGCAGTTTTTAACTGAATGTGCAGAAATTACAAAATGGAACAAGAACAACGGTTCATTGGTTATATTGAACAAAGCATCATAAACAACTGGGATGCAAACGCCCTGACAGACTACAAAGGAATCACCCTTCAATATAAGGATGTAGCCCGCAAAATAGCCAAATTTCACATTATATTAGAAATGGCCGGCATTCAACCGGGTGATAAGATCGCTGTCTGTGGCCGCAATAGTGCCCATTGGGCTGTCACCTTTTTGGCCACCGTGACTTATGGTGCTGTAATTGTTCCCATTTTACATGAATTTAAGGCTGACAATATCCATAATATCGTCAATCACTCTGAGGCAAAACTCCTCTTTGTAGGTGATCAGGTATGGGAAAACCTTAATGAAGATCGGATGCCTTTACTTGAAGGTATATCTTCTTTGACAGACTTTACTCCACTTGTGTCGCGCAATGACAAACTGACATATGCACATGAACACCGTAATGAGATATATGGACAGCGATATCCTAAAAATTTTCGTCCGGAACATATCTCCTACCGTAAAGATATGCCGGAAGAGCTGGCTGTTATAAATTACACATCAGGAACAACAGGTTATTCCAAAGGAGTGATGTTACCCTATCGTAGTCTTTGGTCAAACATTGCTTATTGTCACGAAATGCTTCCGGTAAAACCTGGTGATCACATCGTTTCGATGCTTCCCATGGGACACGTATTCGGCATGGTCTACGATTTTCTTTACGGATTTTCTGCGGGTGCACACCTCTACTTCTTGACACGTATGCCGTCTCCCAAAATCATTGCACAATCATTTGCCGAAATCAAACCGAAAGTAATTGCTTGTGTACCGTTAATTGTAGAAAAGATTATTAAAAAAGATATTCTCCCCAAACTGGATAATAAAATAGGTAAGTTGTTGCTGAGAGTACCCATTGTTAACGATAAAATTAAAGCAGCTGCCCGGCAGGCAGCAATGGAAATTTTTGGTGGAAATTTTGATGAAATTATTATCGGAGGAGCTCCGTTCAATGCAGAAGTGGAAGCTTTTCTTAAACAAATAGGATTTCCATACACCATTGCCTATGGTATGACAGAATGTGGTCCCATCATTTGTTCCAGCCGCTGGGAAACTCTCAAACAGGCTTCATGCGGTAAAGCTACCAGCCGAATGGAAGTGAAAATAGATTCTCCTGATCCGGAAAATATTGCAGGAGAAATTATTTGTAAAGGTACAAACTTAATGTTGGGATACTACAAAAATACGGGGGCCACTTCACAAATCATCGATGTAAACGGATGGCTCCACACCGGAGATTTGGCTACCATGGATTCGGAAGGATATGTAACAGTACGCGGTCGAAGCAAGAATATGTTACTTACTTCAAGCGGGCAGAATATTTATCCGGAAGAAATAGAAAGTAAGTTTAATAACATGCCTTATGTGTCCGAATCGTTGGTTCTACTCCAGAAAGATAAACTTGTAGCACTAATCTACCCGGATTTTGACGATGCTTTCGCACACGGACTGTTGCAAAGCGATATTGAGAAGATAATGGAAACCAACCGAATAGAACTCAATCAACAACTTCCGGCCTACTGTCAGATTACTAAAATCAAAATCCACTTCGAGGAGTTTGAGAAAACAGCGAAGAAGAGCATTAAACGATTCATGTATCAGGAAGCAAAAGGATAAAAGGATCAAAGAACCAATTCCTCGAACAACCGCTCCAATGTTTCCTCTAAATTGTCAGAATAGCCAACATGAGGTCTTGAGGTTTGAATGCAGGAACTACGATGGGCTGTCAACCAACGAAAACGTTCCGGAACTTCCAGTTTAGCAATGACTCCTCCCGTCGGACAGCCTGCACACACTTTACTGAAAGCCTCCAAATATTTCCGGAAAGAATCGATATCAGGTTCCGGTGATAAGGCCTCCAACCTCTTCTTATTAATTTCATAACGCATCCGGATAAAGGCAGCCTGTTTAGAAAACAAGATAACCCCAACGTTGATAAATTCCTCACGCTCCACTTTCGGAACTATCCGAACAACGGCGTATTCATAAATATGCTTTTCTGGCATGTTGTGCTTCTTTTACAAATATTTCAGAATGTTCAATCCTTTCTTTCAAAAATCGATAATAGATATCACGAATATCTTGAGGAGTTTCATCTTTATCACGCCACTCTATCCAGCTATCAGGAATCAGATCCACTATTTCACGTATTTTTTCCGAAGTCAGTAATTTCCGAAATTCGGCATCCACTTCGTCCAACTTACCGGCAAGCGGCAATAAGGCATGGTCTTTAACTTGGGTAAAAGAACTAAGTGCATGTTTATGCCAATTGACCCATGAATGATGAAAAAATAGAGATGCACCATAATCTATCAACCACAACTCTTTATGCCACATAAGCATATTGGTATTCTTCACTGTACGATCTACATTAGTCAATAAAGCATCTAACCATACCACCTGTGATGCCAGTTTTTCATCAACCTCAGTGACAACCGGATCGAATGGTAGAGCCCCTGAGAGAAAATGTAGTCCCATATTTAATCCGCGGCTTCCTTGCAATAAATCCTGTATCTCTTCGTCACCCTCCGAACGTCCGAAAGCTTCATCTAAATTCAAAAACACTAACTCCGGTACACGAAAGCCTAATACTCGTGCAACCTCACCACCAATCAGTTCTGCAATTAATGCCTTGGTTCCATGTCCCGCTCCCCGAAACTTGACAACATACTTAAAACTGTCATCAGCTTCTGCCAATGCAGGCAGTGAACCACCTTCACGCAGAGGCATAATATAACGAGTGACATTGACAGTACGCAACTCCATAGATAAAGCTCCTTTCTATATGCTATTACAGGTGATAAAGATACGATATTGTTTCTATTTCACCAATTTCAATCGATAACACTTTCTTATGAATATATGTTTATAGAACCTATTGATAGACAAAAATACAACTATGCCTGATTTTGGCAGAAAAATCTCTTAAATTTGCACAAAATTCAGAGATTACATGAAAACTGTCAAAACACATATCACCCAATTGTTGCATGCCATGAACAAGGGAATTTTCGAAAAAGAACATCCCATCGCATTATCACTACTCTCCGCAATTTCAGGAGAAAGTATTTTCTTCCTCGGGCCTCCGGGAGTTGCCAAGAGCCTTATTGCAAGGCGCTTGAAACTGGCTTTCGACCAAAGTACTGCTTTTGAATATCTGATGTCTCGTTTTAGCACCCCTGATGAAATATTCGGTCCGGTATCTATCTCTAAATTGAAAGATGAAGACAAATACGAACGCATTATCGAAGGTTATCTCCCCTCGGCAACAATCGTTTTTTTAGATGAAATATGGAAAGCAGGACCAAGCATACAAAACTCACTGCTAACAGTTATCAACGAAAAGGTATACCGCAATGGACAATATACCATACAGTTACCATTAAAAGGATTAATTGCAGCTTCCAATGAATTGCCGGCTCAGGGAGAAGGGTTAGAAGCCCTGTGGGATCGTTTCTTAATACGCTATTTTATAGGGAATATCGAACAGGAATTCGCTTTCGATCAGATGATAGCCTCTGTCAATGACATGGAAGCAGAAATTCCCACCGGACTTTCTATTACAGAAGAACAATATACAGATTGGAGAACTCAAATCAGCCAAATCAAGATACATTATACTGTTTTTGAATTAATTCATTCCATCAAGTGGCAAATTGAAAAATATAACATACAGAAAGAAGAGGTTCCACACTCAACGCTCTATATTTCCGACCGTCGATGGAAGAAAATCGTATCGCTGCTCAGAACTTCTGCTTTTCTGAATGAAACAGATACCATCCGCTTTTCAGATTGTACTTTATTACTTCATTGCTTATGGAATGAAATAGAACAAATACCAATTATCGAACAAATGGTGTCATCGGCACTTGACGAATGTATCAGCCATTATCTTTGTGGCGAACGGACTTTAGAACAAAAGCTGAGCAGTATTCGGGAAGACATGAAGTCAGAACACAGTTTGCGTGAAACAAAAGATCCGGCCCTGCAAATTGTAGACACTTTCTATCATCAAATTGAAAGATATCCTGTAGCAGGCAATCTGTTGATTTTTGCTTCCGACTACCAAAGTTTACAAAAAGATACTCAAAAATTATTTTACGTTCAAAGAGATAAATATCGTCCTGTTAACTGGATATTAAAAGTATATGACCATGTCCGCAACCGGAACATATCCCAATCAGCCATAGTTTCACTCAAGAAAGGCACACGTTCTGTATTCATCAACAATCAAGAGTATCCACTAGCTTGCAACGCAGGATACGACATAGCTTACCCTCAAGAAGCCTCTTTACCCTTTGAATTTCGTTTTCAGGAAGTGATCGATTTATATCACAACAGGGAGAGCGAATTAAAGCGCATGACCGACATTGAACTGACCTATTGTAAAGAACATCTATTCATGGATGACAAACAACGTAATATGGTCAAACAAATATTAAACAGACAAAAAGAAATGTTGGAAATTTACCAAAATGAAATCAGAGAAATAGCTTATACGCATGGATTGGAAAATAAGGAATATTAGGCTACAAGAACTCAGGGAGATTTATCAAGAGAAGCTGAAAAACATTGCTTATAGAGTATACGAGTCACATTTTCAAAATGGTATCGTGAAACAAGAGGAACTTGAGGGAGAAATTATGTCTTATTATCAACATACACAACCTTCTCTACAAGAGTTTTATTCACACTACGCTACACAGTGGGAACATTTTTACGAGGGACATGAGCTTACAGACAGTGCATTTTTACGCTTTCTTGAAAATTCGGCTTACCCTCTACAAATGAAATATAACCGTGGTGATTTAAATCTTCAATATTATATTGAACGATTTCATACACTCAAAAAACGATCAAAAGAGTGGAAACACCTTCGTAATCTTTTTTTTGATAAATGGTATCACCTGTTGGCAAATAATGAATATAATTACCAAATAGAACGTATCAACAATCTTTGTGAGAGATTCTATCGCTTACAGAAAAATATTGCAGATCAACTTCCCCAACGAGGCAATGCCCGTTTAATGTGGCTGTTGAGAACACACCAAGAACTTGCCAAACAACTGTTTCATTATGATGAAATAGCCAAAAATCATCCGGCTATCAGAGAACTGACAAAGATACTGGGAAAGCAGCATTATGGTAAAGAAAAGAAATTCCGTATGGTTGCAGGTATCCACCGGGAACAAATCATCACTCATGCCACTAAAAGTGATATTACCGGAGTATGTGAAGGTAATGATTTAAACAGCCTCCTACCCATAGAGTATTGTTATCTGTCAGATCCTGCTTTGCAACCACTTTTCTTTGAGCGATTCAACAAGAAGAAGCTGCAAATGATGGATTATGAATCAAAAGATCAACATCGCATTAAAGATATAAAAATACAAGGGAATGAAATTGTAGAAGAACAATCAGGCCCATTTATCATTTGCGTGGATACTTCAGGATCCATGAGTGGAGAAAGAGAAGAGTTCGTGAAATCGGCCATTCTTGCCATTGCAGAACTTACAGAACAACAAGATCGAAAATGTTATCTTATAAATTTCTCCAACGACATAGCTTGTATCGAAATCGAACGTCTGGGACAAAATATACAGGAACTGGCAAACTTTCTTTGTCAAAGTTTTCATGGGGGTACAGATTTAACTCCCGCACTTCTACACGCAATACACATTCTAAAAACAAAGTCCTATCGAAATGCCGATTTAGTAATGATGTCAGATTTTGAAATGCCTCCTTTAAACGAAGAACTTTCAGAGGAAATAAAAAAAATAAAGCAAAATAAGACTCATTTATACGCCCTCTCTGTACATAAACAAAGTGAAAATACCTATTTAAACGTCTGCAATAAGTTCTGGTTTGTTTAAAGTATGTTATAAAACACATTTTCCATTCTGAATAATTTGCTATTTAAACCAAAGTACGTACATTTGCAATGTGTTTTTCATAGTATTAGATTTTAAGGTTAACAAAGGTTGGAGTACGGCGGTACTCCTTTTTTATTTCTATCCTTAACAGGATTATATTTCCACCATAAATTTCATTTGTCCTCTTGCTTCTTTATTACCCATTGATAAATGCAATAAAGGTTATTTGCCAGATCCTTTTCTTCGTCTGTCTGTCGATAATACCATATATACCATCTACAAAAAGTCCGATTGATTTTTCTAAAGTTTTGATTTTATACTTTTAGACCGTTAAGAGTTTCCTTACATAATTTTATAGAGTCCATCTCCACATCCTCTATAAGATAGCTAAAGACTATATCCCAGCTTGGTAATACAGAATAATATATTAATTAAAAAGCCGTAGGGTCCTTTTATAAACTCTACGGCTTGGGGTTGTGTGTGTTCAGATTTTCATGTGTATTAGTTAGCTAATCCCGGATTGGCAGCAATAGCATCTCTCGGAATAGGAATTGTATAACGAGGATCGTCCTGTTCCAATATATAAGTTTTACCTTGAAGTACTTTCACCATCCGAGGACGTGTAGTACGACGAAGATCAAACCAACGATGTCCCTCAAAAGCTAATTCACGAGCACGCTCGTTCAGTATTTCACTAATCAAGGCATTTTTATCCATCACATTCACTGCATTCTCTTTCTTGTCATATGCTTCGGGAGTATAACGCTTCCGCATTAATTCTAAAAGACGCATACGTGCATGTGGCAGTTTATCCATGTTTGCTGCAGCTTCGGCTGCGTTAAGATAAAGTTCACCTACACGAAAAGTACAAGAAAACTCTCTTTTTCCTCCTTTAGAACTTTTTCGGTTCCCATTTTCATCCGGAGCAGCAAAATAAGCGGCCAATCTCTTATCTCCTTCCTGATAAAGAGCCAGAAAAGTAGCAGGTACCCACACAGCATTGTTGACAGAAGAACCCATAACCTGTTCCAAAGCAGTTATCGATTCAACCGACTCAAAATGATTGGGAAGAGCCAAAGGAGTTTCATTCATATCGACAAGAACAGATTTCTTTGCCAATACTGCTTCAGCCGATTCCAAACACTTCGGCCATGCTCCCATATATAAGCTGACACGAGACTGTAACGCATCTACAGACAAAACATTGAACCGATATGAAAAGACAGTTTCCCACTTTTCCTTATTTATTAATTCACGGGCATGCTCTATATCCGATAAAATAGAAGTATAAACTTCTTCTACCGTATTACGTCCCAACGTTTTTTCAAGATCCGTGTCCAATTTTAAAGGTATTGATTTTGAATTTAAAGCACCGGACTTCGTATATGGCTGTCCATGCAGGTTCACTAATACAAAATGCAAATAAGCCCGAAGCAAATGAGCTTCACCCACCAACTGATTCACGACCTCCGGAGTTCCTTCTGTAATCTCCTTTTGACTCTCAATTACTTGATTAGCAATAAAAAGTACATTATAGAAATTAGACCAGGTAAACTGGCTGGTTCCCGGAAATGGTGACACATCGTTCCAACGTTCAATGTCTCCATACGAATTTCGGTCATATTCATTATCATTAACCAACATTTCATCAGAACGAAGACAAGCCAGCCCTCTGTCATTGGGCACATTCAGATAAGCACGTGCCAGCAAAGCACGATACTCCTCAGCGGTTTGAGGAATCACGCTCCCCACGGGTCTGATATCAAGATAACTGTCACAAGCTGATAACATCAACAGACAGCTCAACAAAGCCAAAACATATATTTTCTTCATCTTCTTTTTTTCGACTTAATGATTAAAAATTTAAATTCAAGCTAAACGTAATTGATTTAGGGATAGGCGGTGCATACGGATTATACATCGACTCCGGATCAAGAAAATTCTTATAACTTGAACCAAAAACAAGTAAATTGCGTCCTTCAATAGCCACAGAAGCCGATCCCATTCCTAAAGATTTAGTCATTTTCTCAGGTAGACGGTAACCTAAACGCAAATTTTGCAACCGGAAATAATTTAATTTCTTTACCCAAATATCTAAATTCTTGTAAATTTCGCTCTTCTGATCATACCAATAATACTCGTCAGCCCGTTTCTCGCTGGTGATTAATGCCGGCAGACGCCCATCGGTATTCTCCGGAGTCCAACGATCTAAAATATCACTATTTACGTTCTGCCCTCTATCAAAATTAATGAAATTATAGGAAGGCGTTGTACGCACATATCCTCCCAGATTAAATGATAAATTGGCTGTTAATTCCCAATTTTTATAACTGAATGTATTGATCAGGCCACCCGTATAAGGAGTATCTTGTGAACCAATATACGAATAAAAGCTACGTTCTTCTGCCGGAGTTACATCCGAATTAACCGTAAAACCTAATCCAAAAGGATCCTGCAAGCGATACAGTTCTTTCAAAGTTACTTTTTTCCCTTCTTTATCATAAAACAAAGGATAACCTTCTTCATCCAGACCGGCAGTTTTTATCGCGAAGATAGCATCTACCGGATACCCCTCACGTCCCGGAATAGTTTGCGCTTCAGGAATAGCTTCTCTCAATACCTTGTTATTGTTATAAGCAAAATTTAAATTAGTATACCACGAGAAATTTTTTGTTGCAACGTTTCGCGTAGAAAGAGATACCTCAACACCTTTATTGACCATACTTGCCCAGTTTATATTGGTCGAAACAAAGCCGGTTTCAAGTGGAAGCATTTGTTTTCCGATTAGGTCTGTACCTTTACGATAATAGTAATCTACACTCAGATTAAGCGCCTGATTGAGTACCGAAAAATCAAGTCCAACATTTACTGATTGAGTTTTCTCCCAACGAAGTTTCTTGTTTGGAGCAGAATTTATATCAATCATATGTTCCGAACCACCCGGTAAAATATTATCTACAATATATTTACCCAACAGAAAGGGAGATGTATTTTTATCAATATTTCCCTGAATACCATACGAAACACGCAACATCAGGATAGCCATCCATTTTCTAGTTCCCTGCATAAAAGGTTCATTTGACAATCTCCATAATCCACTTACAGAGTACAGAGGCAAATAACGGTATTTCTTGTCTACGCCAAATAAGTCAGAACCATCAAAACGGATACTTCCTCCGAATGTATAACGGTTCATCAACGAATAGGAAGCTGTAGAGAAGAAAGAGACATAGGCATTTTCTTTATACGTTTTCTGATGAAGAGGAAACTGTCTGGCACGGTCTTCATCCGGAAAGACAACCGGTTTTGTAGTCAACGTCTGGCGATCAAAACCATATCCTGCAGAGAAAAGTGTTTCATACCAAGTCTTACGCAACTCGGTACCTACCATTACTTCCAGTTCGTGGATATCATTGAAACTGTCCCGGTACTCTCCCATTGCTTTCCAGGTAATCTGGGAGTTCGTATTCTCATACGCTTTATGCACTCCTCCGTCCGGAATAAAGTATTTATTGCTTTGGGAGGCAGAATCCCAATATTTACTGTTTTTGCGAATTATACGCATTGAAAAACTCTCCTTATCGGCAATCTGTTCTTTCGATGCTTTATCCAATTGCAAACCAAGTTGAGTTGTAAACTTCAGTTTATCATTAAAACGTAACTCTGCATCAAAAATAGACGAAAGTGCATTAATCGTTTCCTCATTCGAAGTATTTTTACGCTCTTCAAAAATATTAAACCCTAAATCCGTATCAGAATTGTTCTGAACATCGAAATCATATACATAATTTCCGTTTGCATCGAAAGGTTGATAGTATGGATTAGCCTTACGCGAATAGTATACCGGATTCACCAATCCATAAGTATCGGTCAGGTAGGTTTTATTGTTGCGGCGATTAACAAATAAAGAAACTCCGAATTTCAACATCCGG
>OGJO01000806.1_pt1 | contig 15474 bp, 6 predicted proteins | sample 1572121 | NCBI WGS metagenome assembly OGJO01 (sample SAMEA2582081, study PRJEB24529) | metagenome | biome: Human gut stool | place: China | collected 2011
TGGCAGAACAGAAGAAGCCAAGAGCAGCCTTAATAAATATCTGCAAACTTTCCCAGAAGGAGCATTTAGCCTGAATGCACATTATTACCTCTGCCAGATTGGAAATGAGCAGAAGAATTATGATATGGTGCTCCTCCACTCCGGAAAATTGCTTGAATATCCGAATAATCCATTCGCAGAAGAAGCGCTGATCATGCGTGCGGAAGTACAGTTCAACCAGCAACAGATGGCAGAAGCTCTGGCAAGCTACAAGATGCTGAAAGAAAAAGCTACCAATGTAGAACGCCGCCAGCTTGCCGAAACCGGCATCCTGCGTTGTGCCTTCCTGCTGAGAGACGATGTGGAAACAATTCATGCAGCAACCGAGGTGCTGGCTGAAGCCAAGCTTAGTCCGGAACTGAAAAACGAAGCTCTTTATTATCGTGCGAAGGCTTATAAGAATCAGAAAGCGGACAAGAAAGCATTGGATGATTTCCGCGAACTGGCCAAGGATACCCGTAATTCTTATGGTGCCGAAGCTAAATACCAAGTTGCCCAAGCACTTTACGATGCCAAAGAATATGCGGCGGCAGAAAAAGAGCTGCTCAACTACATCGAACAGAGTACGCCACACGCTTATTGGCTGGCACGCAGCTTTGTCCTCCTGTCGGACGTATATGTCGCTATGGGTAAAGACCTCGACGCACGCCAGTATCTGCTGAGTCTGCAACAGAATTACCAGGGCAATGACGATATCGAGAGCATGATTGAAGACAGACTAAAGAAACTAAACAAGTAAAGATTGAAAAGTATGAAACGAACTCTTTATATAGCAGGAGGCTTTACACTGGCATTTCTGATGCCGTTCAACCTTCAGGCACAGAATACTCAGCCGAAAGATACGACCATGAACCGCACGGTCGTCGTAGAACAGGAATATAATCCCGACATTCTGGATGCTTCCAAAGTGAATGTGCTGCCCAAAGTGGAAGAACCTACCGTCAGCAAAAAGGAAGTGGAATATGCCACTACTTTCTTCCCGGCTACCTCTATTCCTGCCGACCTAATGCGTCCCTATGTAGGAACGGAAGTGCAGCCCGGCAGCAAGCCCGGATATATACGCGCCGGATATGGAAACTACGGTAATCTGGATCTCCTTGCCAATTACCTGTTCCGTCTGTCGGACAGGGACAAGTTGAACGTCCGCTTTCAGATGGACGGAATGGATGGCAAACTGACTATGCCGGAAGCAGACACGAAATGGAACGCTTATTATTACCGTACCCGTGCGAATATCGATTATATCCACCAGTTCAACAAGGTAGATTTCAACATCGCCGCTAATTTCGGACTCAGCAATTTCAACCTTTCTCCGGTTCAGCCCGGCAAGCAGAAGTTTACTTCAGGAGACTTCCATCTGGGAGTAAAATCGACAGATGAAAATTATCCCATACAGTTCGAAGCGGAAACCAATCTGATGATGTACAACCGTCAGAACAATAACACTTTCTTTTTCAATGACAAAGTCGGAGAAACACAAGTGCATACCAAAGGATTGATCAGCGGCGCTATCAGCGACGAACAGAGCATCAACATCGGATTGGACATGCGTAATCTCATCTACAATAAAGACCTGAAACTTGCTGACGACCTCCAGGTATATGAGAACCGTACCGCTCTGGCACTGAATCCGCATTATAAACTTAGCAGCGACAGCTGGAATCTGCGTGCAGGAGCCAATGTAGATCTCTCATTCGGCAGCGGTAAATCATTCCGCGTGTCTCCGGATGTAACAGCACAGTATATCTTCTCCGACAGCTACGTACTCTATGCGCAAGCTACCGGAGGCAAGCTGGTCAACGATTTCCGCAGACTGGAAACGATCTGTCCTTATGCCTTGCCGGCAGCCCCTATTCTTGATACATACGAACAGCTGAATGCAGCGATAGGATTTAAAGCGAGTCCTTATCCCGGATTATGGATCAATCTGTATGGCGGTTATCAGGATTTGAAAGACGATTTCTTTGAGGTGCAGGAAGAAACATTTGTCAACTATGATCCCTCACTTGCCGGTGATGCTCAGGAAGGGAATTCCTCGTCCCCGGTCACAGCACATCAATATCTGAATCTGGAATTTAGCAATGCCAACAACTTCTACGCTGGTATGAAGATCAGCTATGAATACAAAGACCTCATTGCATTGTCCGCTGCTGGAACTTACCGTAACTGGGATGCGAAAGAAAAATACAGCCTGTATATGAAACCCGCCTGCGAAATTAATTTCAGCGCAGACTTCCGCCCGATCACAGGACTGAATATCAATCTCGGTTACGATTATATCGGACGCACAAAGGTAGAAGGCATTAAAGCCGCAGCAGTCAGCGACCTGCATGCCGGAGCCAGCTATAATGTGTTCAAAGGAGTATCCGTGTATGCCCGGATTAATAATATCCTCAATAAGAAATACCAGTATTATCTGGGCTATCCTACAGAAGGTCTTAACTTCCTGGGAGGATTAAGCTTCAGCTTCTAGACAAGACATATTCTCCAAAGAGAAGAACCAATCAGATGCCCATCCTGTTATTGCCTATGTGCAACATAACAGGATGGGCTTTTTTATTGTTCCTTACAAAGCCTCCTTTTCCATCCCGTCTATAATTTTGTATCAAGGTCTACCCATTTGTTACAGATAGTGTTTCTAGCTATTTGTGCACCTAATTTGGTGAATATTGCACGTCCATTTTTCACATCACCCCTAATTTTGCATCATCATTAAAAGATAAATGAAGTTAACCTTATTGCACATAAGCAAAGGATATATTTAGAAACTGAAGAGAGAATAAAGAGAATAAAAGTCACCCCCAACCCGGTTGACCTAACTATAAACTAAATATATTATTAACCTATCAAATTAAACAGTATGAGAAACGCGCTCAATTTAAGATTCTGCTTTCTTGTTACGTTTCTTTTATTCATACCGTTGATGTATGCCTTGCCCCCAGAAGGTATCACAATTAAGGGTAGAGTAACGGATGAAACACTCAAAGAAGGCGTTCCCGGAGCTAATGTGACTGTGAAAGGCACGAGCATTGGGACAATCACAGACTTTGACGGTAACTTTACGATCGTCGCCCCAAGCAAAAAATCCGTATTGAACATTTCCTTTATCGGGTATGTAACTCAGGAAATCGTGGTCGGAGACAGAACAATCATCAATGTTTCCTTAAAAGAAGATGCACAGAACCTCGGTGAAGTGGAAGTTGTAGCTATCGCATACGGTAATCAGGACAAGCGCATGCTTACCAGTGCCGTCTCCTCCATTGACAACAAAGAGCTGATCAAATCTCCGGCAACAAGTATCACGAACCTCCTCGCAGGAGCACTGCCGGGTGTATCTTCCGTACAGACTACCGGACAGCCTGGTAAAGATGCTGCTGCCATCTACGTACGTGGTGTCGGTTCATTAAATGATTCACAATCCAAGCCCCTGGTTTTAGTAGACGGAATAGAACGTGAGTTTTCACAAATCGACCCGAACGAAATCGAAAGTATTTCAGTATTGAAAGACGCCTCTTCCACCGCTGTATTCGGAGTAAGAGGTGCTAATGGCGTTGTATTGATCACCACCCGAAGAGGTAAAGCAGGCAAAACGCAGATTTCCGCCAGCACCAAACTGGGTCTGCAACAACCCATCTCACTGGTAGAGCAGACCGGAAGTTACGAGTTCGCACGCTTCTGGAATATGAAGCAGGAGATGGACCACGTTACGAATCCTAAGTTATACTTCACTCCGGAACAGGTAGAAGCCTATCGCACCGGCTCAGACCCCATCATGTATCCCAGTATGGACTGGAAGAAGTATATTTTTAATAATATCTATCTTCAAAGCCAGAACAACCTAAATATCTCCGGCGGTAGCGATAATGTACGATACTTCATCTCAGTAGGTTATACTTATCAGAACGGACTTCTGAAAGAACTTCCCGGACAAATGTACGACAATAACTATCGTTACAACCGCTATAACTACCGCGCCAATATCGATGCCAATCTGACCAAGACCACTTCGATGAAACTCGGTGTCGGTGGTGTTTTAGGTAAGATACAGGAACCGCGCAGCGTCGTTTCGGGTACAGGAGAAGACCAAAACCCCTGGGTAATCGCACAGATCTGGTCACATCCGTTTGCCGGACCGGGATTTATCAACGGAGTACGTACACTGATTCCTAAAGATATGGTTCCGCTGGGAGAAGTGATGCGTGACGGTATGTTCGTATTCTACGGACAAGGTTACAATCAAACGTATGACACGACATTGAATCTGGATTTGGACATCACACAGAAACTGGACTTTATCACTCCGGGACTGAGCGTTTCCGTGAAAGGTGCTTACGACAATAAATTCAAACTGGAAAAAGTACGTACGGGAGGCGCCATCGAAGCGCAGACTGTGTACTACAAATCATACTTTGACACCAACGGTACGATGTCACAGACCGATCCCGACTACGATAAATCACTTATCTATGTACCCAGCGGCAGCGATACTCCGCTCACTTACTCGGAAAGCAGCGGACGCGGACAGAACTGGTATCTGGAAGGACGTATCAACTATGACCGTACATTCGGCGACCACAGAATATCCGGTCTGTTCCTTTACAATCAGTCGCGTAACTATTATCCGGACAGCTACACTTATCTGCCCCGTAACTACGTAGGATTGGTAGGACGTGCTACTTACGCCTATCAAAGTAAATATCTGCTCGACGTAAACGTCGGCTACAACGGTTCGGAGAACTTTGCTCCGGGCAGCACACGTTTCGGTGTATTCCCTTCCTTCTCTGCCGGATGGATCGCAACTGCCGAGAAGTTTATGGAAAACCAGAAAATCGTAGACTACCTAAAACTCAGAGCATCCTGGGGACGTGTAGGTAACGACAAGGGAGTAGACTCACGCTTTATGTACATGCCTGCCGTATGGGGATCATCGGGCAGTTACAGCTTCGGTGTGGACAATCCGATTTCCCAATCGGCAGCAGCCATCTCACGTATGGGTAACCCGGCAGTAACCTGGGAAACAGCCGACAAGCAGAACTACGGTATTGATCTTAAGTTCTTCAACAGCCGCCTGTCCGCTACCTTCGACTACTTTATCGAACACCGCACAGGTATTCTGATCTCTCCGGAATCGACCCCAAGCATCATCGCAACTGCACTGCCTAACCTGAACATTGGTAAGGTAGACAACCACGGTTACGAAGTTTCTCTCGGCTGGCGCGATAAGATCGGAAAGGATTTCACCTATAATGTGGATGCCAACGTCTCTTTCGCACGCAACAAAATCCTCTATATGGACGAAGTGCCCAAGCAATTCTCTTATATAAACCAGACCGGTGGCTCTACCGGACGCCAGACCGGAGTATACAACTACATCCGTCTCTATCAGTACAGCGACTTCATCACCGGAGCCGACGGCGAACTGACCTTAAAGCCGGAACTGCCTCAGCCTTATCAGAAGGTATATCCGGGTGACGCCATGTACGCCGACCTCAACGGAGACCACATCGTGGACGGTAATGACAAGAGCGTAGCAGGTTATGCTACCCGTCCGGAATACGTTTTCGGTATGAACATGGGATTCGACTGGAAAGGATTCAACTTCACCATGCAATGGGTGGGTTCCAAGAACGTTAACAGAATGTATGACATCGAATACCGTATCCCTTATACGAATGCCGGAAAGCGTGGTTTGCTGACCTACTTCTACGACGGTTGCTGGACTCCGGAAAACCAACTGGGAGCTACTTATCCGCGTCCGTCGGAAGAATCGGAAAGCTGGAACTCCGAACCCTCTACCCTCTGGTTGGTGGATGCTTCCTATCTCCGCTTGAAGAGCCTGAGCTTCGGTTATACCATCACCGGAAAGAAATTCCTGAAGAAACTGGGCCTCAGCTCACTCGGATTAAACTTCAGCGGCTACAACCTGCTGACCTTCTCACCGCTTAAATATCTTGATCCGGAAAGTGATCCTAACCGATTCGGAGATTATCCGCTGATCAAAGTATATAGCTTCGGTTTAAATCTTAACTTCTAAAAAACGACTGTATGAATAGAATAATAAAAGGACTCGGAATAGCATTGGGTTGCGTACTGATAGCCTCCTCCTGTTCTGAAATCAGCTTCGGGGATAAATTTCTGGGCGACCAGCCTGAGAGTTCCGGAGCGACTACCGAAGAAATGTTCTCTTCGAAAATAAATGCCGAAAAGGTGCTGACCAAAGCATATACCGGATTACCTTATGGGCTACCGACCGGCTCTGACTACAAATTGGGTGTGAACATACTTGAATCAATCACAGACTTATGTTATAGTTTCCGTGATAATATCAGTGACGGTCCTGTCAAGCTCTATTACAACGGAGCACTCAGCGCCAACAATGTTCCCAAAAATTCCGCTTACCGTTATGGAAGCAAATCCGACTGGACTACAATCCGTTATGCCTGGTTGTACATTGAGAACGTAGAAAAAGTGCCCGACATGACAGCCAGCGAGAAAAGCGAGCGGATCGCGGAAGCCAAAGTTTTGATCTCCCTCTGCTATTTCGAAATGCTGAGATATGTAGGCGGTGTGACATGGCTGGACCACTATGTAGACGTAAACGAGACAATGAATTTCCCCCGTATCACTTTTGCCGAAACGGTAGAGAAGATCGTAGGATTGCTCAACGAAGCCATCAACTCCAATCTGGCCTGGAAAGCCGAGAAAGCAGATGACGGACGTATGACCCTGGCAGGAGCGATGGCATTAAAGTTCAAGGTATTGCAATGGGCAGCCAGTCCGACTTTCAACTCAAACACTAAATGGCATCCGGAAGCAGACGAATATACCTGTTACGGAAATTACAGCGACCAACGATGGAAAGATGCCGCCGAAGCAGGCGCAGCCTTTTTCACAGAATTACAAAAACGGCACGAATACGAACTGATTCAACCTACGGAAGAGACGCACCGGGCAAGACGTCTGGCCTATCGTCAGGCCTACTACAACCGCGGCGGAACAGAAATATTAATCTCTACCCGTCAAGGATATGGCTCCGATGTTCACAGCAGCTTTATCGGCCAACGTTATTACAGCGGCCCTACATTGAACTATGTAGATATGTTTCCGTGGGAAGACGGAACTGATTTTCCGGCAAATTTCGACTGGAAGTCACCCTCCAAGCAACCGTTCTTTACAAAAGGCGAAATGGTGCCCACCCGCGACCCACGTCTGTATGAAAATGTAGCTTGTCCCGGAGACACCTACTGCAACGGAACAACAGCTCCTGTTTATATCAACCATGCCGACTACAAAGACGGTAGCGGATTCCTGATCATGAAGTACATCTTACAGGAAAACAACGATCGCGAAGGTCCGGTACAATGGTCACACACCCGTCTGGCGGAAATCATGCTGGGATATGCGGAAGTACTCAACGAAGTCAACGGACGCCCTACCGACGAGGCTTACAAAATGGTAAACGATGTACGAAAGAGAGTAGGTCTGCCGGAACTTTCCAAGACGATGAATCACGATCAGTTCCTCGAAGCAGTACTGAGAGAAAGAGCACTCGAATTAGGATTTGAAGAAGTACGCTGGTTCGACCTCGTTCGCAGAGACCGTCAGAGCGACTTCAAGAAGAAGTTGTACGGACTCAGAAGCAGAGGTAACGACCTGAACAATCCGACTGAGTTCACCTTCGAGAAGATCGAACTGGGAGACCATTACTGGGCTACCAACTGGGATACCAAGTGGTATCTGGCTCCGATTCCTCAGGAGGAAATCAACAAGCAATATGGAATGACCCAAAACCCGGGCTGGTAAATGACACGTTAACTAATATCGTTTGAACAATGAATAAAATAAATTATATATTAATCACTCTGCTCCTGGGAGGTTCGGTATCCCTGAATGCACAGACATCGAAAGCTGCTTCGGAAATGCAGCTGGCAGATACACTGAGCATCGGCTACCAGATGAACGTATCTTCCCGGACCAGCAGTTACTCTATCAACGGAGTCAATGCTTCCGCATTCGAAAAATCCCCGTACATAGATATCAGCAAAGCTTTGTATGGAAAAGTGGCAGGTCTGAATGTATATCAGGGTACAGGCTCGTCAGCCGATAACGTATCCACCCTCTCTATACACGGAAATGCCCCGCTAGTATTAATTGATGGTTTCCCACGTGATATCAGTGACATCACTTCGATGGAAATCGAATCATGCTACGTTCTGAAAGATGCGGCAGCCGCTGCTCTCTACGGTATGCGTGGTGCGAATGGAGTAGTACTGATCACGACTAAACGCGGAATAAGCAATGGTCTGAAGGTAAATGTGGACTATAATTTCGGTGTCAATACCCAATTCCGTTCTCCGGACTTCGCAGATGCCTATACGTATGCGAACGCTCTTAACACCGCATTAAGCGGAGACGGTCTGCCTGCACGCTACAATGCGCAGGAACTGGATGCTTTCCGGACAGGAATCTATCCGTATGATTATCCGAATGTAGACTGGTGGAATGAAACGCTGAACAACACAGGATTGACCCACAACCTGAAAATGTCTTTCAGCGGAGGTAGTGACAAATTCCGTTTTTACACGGTAGTTGACTATTACCGGGATCGCTCCATGTTGAAGAAAAACACGGAAGATACACGTTTCGACACTACACCTACAGACACACGTCTGACCGTACGTACCAATCTGGACGTAAAAGTGACGGAAAGCACATTGCTGAAAGCCGGCATTGTAGGCAGACTGAAAGAATTCAGAGGTACCCGCTATGGACGCAGCGCTATTTTCAACAAAATCTATGGCATTCCATCCGCTGCATTCCCCATTCGTTATGAGAATGGCATTTATGGAGGTAGTTCTGTGTACGGAACCGGTAATCCGGTAGCTCTGTTGAAAGACTACGGACACATCCGTAACGTATACGGAACACTACTCGCCGACCTAAGCATCCGTCAGGATTTAAGTGCGTTGACCAAAGGGCTGGCAGCCGAAGCATCCGTCTCTTTCGATAATATCGGAGGAATGAATGAAACCACCAATAAAGAGTATCGTTACATGAACAGCAATGCAAGTATCACCAGCGATGGTACACTGGTGACAACTCCTGCCATTTATGGTACAGACTCCGAAACACTGGGACATACACAGCCTTTCGAAAGGCTGATGCTACGCAGCGATTTCCAGGCAAAGGTGGATTATAACCGCACTTTTGGCAAACATCAGGTGAGAGGAGCATTGATTTATGATATGCAGTCTGTTGTCAAAAACGGCAGAAACAACTCTCAGAAGAATCAGTCTGTGCTGGTGAACGCCACATATACTTACGACAACCGTTACAGCCTCAATGCCGTATTTAACCGTTCGGGATCAGCTTACCTGCCCGACGGAGACAAATACTCGAACTATCCTGCCGTTTCCGCTGCATGGATCGTTTCCAACGAAGCATTTATGGAAAAGGTGACACCGATCAATCTCTTTAAGATTCGCGCCTCTTACGGTCTGTCCGGATGGGACGGCAATCTGAGCCACGAACTATGGCGTCAGTCTTATGGCAGCGGTGGTGCCGGTTATAACTTCGGAGTGAATGCCGGAGGACAGTCCGGTGGCAGTGAAGGCGATCTGCCGGTTATCGGCCTGGTAGCGGAAAAATCACAGAAAGCGACTTTCGGATTTGATCTCGCTGCTTTTGATAATCGTTTGAATGCAACAGTAGAAGGTTTCTACGAAAAACGTTCGGATATACTTGTGTCAGGTGCCAATTCTACTTCCGGTATTATCGGTATCACAGTAGGTCAGGTGAACGAAGGAATCTATAAATACAAAGGAGTGGATGCTTCTTTGAGTTGGAATGATAAGATCGGTGATTTCCATTATGGTATTGGTGCTAGCATGTCATATCTGAATACAGAGGTAGTCAATGTAAACCAGGCATATCAGGAATACGACTACCTGTATACCAAGGGCAACCGTATCGGACAGATGTACGGCCTGGAAGCTATCGGCTTCTTCAACAGCCAGCAGGAAATCAACAACAGTCCGCAACAAACCTTCTCGGACGTAGCTCCCGGTGACGTGAAATACAAAGATCAGAACGGTGACAACCGCATCGACGAGAAAGACATTGTGAAAATGTTCGGTTCATCTGTTCCACGCTTCTATTTCGGATTCAATCTGAACTTCTCATACAAGAGACTGGAGCTTTCCGCTGATTTCCAGGGAATGACCGGAGTCACTGTTTCATTGCTCAACAGTCCGCTTTATAGTCCACTTGTAAGCAATGGCAACATTTCAAATACATTCCTGAATGAAGAAATAAGCTGGACACCGGAGAATAAGACCAATGCAACCATGCCGAGACTGACTACTCAAGAAAACTTGAATAACTATCGCGCCAGCTCACTGTGGTACCGTGACGGTTCATTCCTGAAACTGCGTAACCTATTGGTAGCTTATACTTTCCCGAAATCGCAGACTCGCTTTGCCGACCTGAAAGTATTCGTACAAGGCACCAATCTGTTCTCATTAGACAATATCCATTTTGCCGATCCGGAACAACTTGGCATCGCTTATCCGTCGACAAGAAGTTATTGGGCAGGTATCAAACTTAATTTTTAATGCAAAGTAACAAATGAACATTATGAGAACCAAATACATACTCTTAACCATTTTGTCTTCGTTGGTCTTTGCTTCGTGCAACTACCTTGACTTTGATGAAACGAACAACCTGAAGACAAAAGAAGACATGTACAAGTATTTCGGTACAAGCAAATCAATGCTTACCCACGTATACTCATACATGCCACAAGGCTACCAACTGTTTGCGACCTCCGGCGGAATTTTCACCGAAGACAGATATTCCATGCGCGACTGTGCCAGTGATGACGGCGAATTCGGAGCCTATGCAGATAATATCCAGAATACCAATAACGGTAACTGGTCGCCTATTAAAACTTATGACGATTCATGGACCCTGTATCGCGGTATACGTGCTGCCAACAGCTTTATAGCAGAGATTGCCCAAGTGGACTTCACACGCTACGAGCACGACGGACAATATACAAACTGGATGAAGCAGCTGAAATATTTCCCTTACGAAGCCAGAGTGCTGCGGGCACACTACTTCTTTGAACTGGCACGCCGCTACGGTGACATCGCCATGCCATTGGAAGTACTGACTGAAGAGGAAGCCAATACAATCGGCAAGACACCATTCAGCGAAGTTATCAGCTTCATTGTCAGTGAATGCGACGACGCTGCCAATAACTTGCCGGACAGCTATGTAAACGAACCGGGAGCAGAAATCGGCAGAGTGACCAAAGGCTTTGCAATGGCAGTAAAGTCAAAAGCACTGCTATATGCTGCCAGTAAGCTACATAATCCTTCTATGGATACCGAATTGTGGAAAAAGTCTGCCAAAGCAGCAATAGATATTATCAACACAGGGCTTTACTCTCTCGACCCCCAGGAGAGTGCCAACAACCTCGACTCAAAAGAAGTTGTACTGATGAGGATCAATGGTGATGACTCGGACTTCGAAATGTTTAATCTCCCGCTTCGCATGACTGCGGGAACACGCACTTCCAGTCTTATCCCATACAGCAATTACCCATCACAAAACCTTGTGGACGCATTCGAGACAGTCAACGGTTACAAAGTAACCCTAGAAAACACAGGATGGGTTTGCGAAGACCCTGCATTTGACCCGCAATCACCTTATGAGAATCGTGACAAACGTTTCTACCGCGCTATTCTTGCCAACGGAATGTCGTTTAAAGACTACACCATTGAAACCTTCAAAGGTGGCGCCGACGACGGAATCGTATCACAAGGCGGTTCACCGACAGGATACTTCCTGCGCAAGTACATTCAGGAAGCTACTAGCTTTGAACCGGGTAAAGAAGCTGTCAGCAAGCATCATTGGGTGATTTACCGCTATGCGGAAACATTACTAACGTATGCGGAATCTATGGTCAACGCTTTCAATGATGTCAATTACACAGATGAGACTTATAAGTATTCTGCTCTGTGGGCTATCAATGAAGTGAGAAAGAATGCCGATATGCCGTTGATTCCTTCCATGGGAAAAGATGAATTCATGGAACGCCTGTACAATGAATGGCGTGTAGAGTTTGCTTTCGAAGATCATCGTTTCTGGGATGTACGGAGATGGAAGATTGCCGATACTACCCAGCGGGAACTATACGGAGTAAAGATCGAGAAGCAGGCGGACGGTACGTTCAACTTCTACAAGAACCTTTACGAAACCCGTAACTGGAGAGATTGCATGTATCTGTATCCGATCCCTCAAAGCGAACTATACAAGAATACAAACTTAAATCCTCAAAACACAGGATGGTAATTAATTGTCTAATCTAATATTTAAAAGATATATGAAAAAGTTATATAGCAACACGTTAATGCAACTGATTCTTGCACTGTGCACATTCAGTTTTGTAGCATGCCAGGAGTTCGACATCGACTCACAGCCGGAAGGTCCTCTCAATATCCAGATAGATGCTCTGGAGTCTTATACTGCTTTGGCAACTTCTCCAAGCAATGTAGTGTTCAACATCAGCTCCAACACTCCCTGGACGATTGAAAGCGACCAGCAGTGGTGCAAGCCGACTCCTTCGATGAGTGCAGCCAGCTCACTTGTGTCGGAGATTGTGGTGACAATGGAAAACAATACAGGAAAGAAAGCACGTACAGCCAAACTGACTATCAAGGCAGAAGGCGTTGAAGGCACCAAGGTAGTTACTATCGAGCAGGCTTCGAAAGAAGATTTAGTAGTAATTCCTTACGACCAGATTGTGCCGACAGTAGGTGGAACCATCTCTTTCAATATTGTGTCAAACAAGCCATTCCAAATAATTCCTTCCACACAGTTTGTAGAACAAATCTCTCCGGCTTCGGGCGATGGTAATGAAGATGGCAACAAAATTCCCATAACCATCACAATACCAGAAAATACAGGAGGTGTAAGAACAGCTGAAATCACTGTCAAGACAGAGTTTCAGGAGAAATCATTCACCATTACACAAGACGGTATCATCATCGAGCCCAAGAATGAAGAAGAAAAAACCAACCAACTGAATGGCATGGGCGGAGAGAAAAACATCGAAATCAACTCCAGCGTAGAGTGGAAAGTAGAGGTTCCTGCCGAATTTAAGGAATGGCTAAGTGCCGAAGCTGATGGTAATAATCTGACGCTTAAAGCAGGATACAACAATTTGTTTATTACAAGAGTGGGACATGTGTTGCTTTATCCCAAGAGCAATGTTCCGGGATTTGAAGGTGTACCCGTTGAAGTGAGACAGCCTAGAAATATGTGGGCAGACGGAGCCGAAGATATTGACCCGGAAACAGGATATGCAACCATACGAAGCAATGCGCAAAATAGATATGTGCCCAACTTCTCTTATGGAAAGGGGAAAATCGTTTGGAACTTTGAAAGCGTCAATATGCCTGCCGGAACGGATGGATTCCTTTACCTGAATGGTGACACATGGCACTGGAATGGTGCAGCAAACGGTGCAGGTTGGATACAAATCAGAATTTATCCGCAAGATTCAACAACAAAATCCAGTTTTAAACTTCACTACGACTGGACAGCTGAAGAATTTACGCTGGAAGAAAGCATGAACGACATCAAAACCATTGAGTTAGATACCAAAGTTGATCCGGAAGACGCGACAAAAGTAAACGTAACATTCTCTATCAACGGAAAAGTATACTATTCCGGTAAGAAACACAATGCCTTTGACTTGGATGGACATAAAGGCGTAATATTCTATTCCGGATTCAGCGGTCCATTCTCACCGGAATGTACCATCGTCTTTAAGTCGTTAGACTATGAAGTTTATGAATAAATGTGTAAACAATAACTTGAAGTGTTTATGAAATCTGATAAATTACATAAAATAGCCTTCTTAGGACTTTTCACACTACTGGCAGCAGTTCCTGTGTTGCAAAGCTGTGATGACGATGAGAAGCAAAAGGCTGTCGACCTGCGCTACCGTGTAGAAGACTCATATCTACTACCCGCCGACGGCACAACCGATGAACTGAGCGTCACTTTCCAGGTGAAATCAACCGATCCATGGGAAATATTCGGAGAAAACAAAGGTGACTGGTATGCCATTTCACCAGCCACGGGTGATAACCCGGAAAAGACATACGATGTAACCATCAAATGTGAGGAAAATACCAGCTTGGACGATCGTACTGAGGTCATTAACATCAAGAGCGATTATTGGACCGGTAAAAAATTCACACTGACTCAAAAAGGTACTGCCTACTTAGAGTACGAAGGAGTGGATATGATTGAAAAAAACGGAAATGTGCCCGAAGTGTTCAGTGTGCTTAGCAATCAAAAGTGGACAGCCAAGGTGACTGATGGAGAAGAGTGGCTTTCCATCAGTCAAGGAGCTTCCGGAATGGAAAACGGTACAGTGGAACTGAAAGCAACCCCCAATACCGGTGCCATGCGTTACGGAGTGGTAACTTTATATGACCGCAATGGTGACAAACAACAGGAAGTGAACATCACCCAAGATGGTGTACAGATTGAACCCGCACAGCCCGAAAACGGCAAGTGGTATGAAGTGGAAGCTGTGGGCGGAAAGCTGACTATTCACGTAGTAGCCAATTCACGCTGGGGAGTTACGAAAGAGATTCCGTCAGACGAAACATGGTATGAATTTGAGCAAACCGAATTTAATGGAAGTGCCGATTTGGTTATCAATGTAGCAGAATACAGCACTAGCTCTTCGGTACGCAACGGAACCATCATTCTCTCTTCCCTCAGTGATGAAGAAGGAATAGAACCGGTGACTACTACCATACGAATCAAACAAGCCAGTTCAGAATCATCAAGAACTACCGTGAACGAAGAAAACAGAGAGGTGAGCGGAGATTATTACTTTGGCAGCCAACTGATGCCTGGACGATATAATATCTACATCGGACCGTTCAACGGCAACATGAATATGTTCTTCATGATTAATGCCACTCCGTGGACCGAATTCCGTTGGCACGTGGCAGGCGGAAAGAGTGACCTCAGCACTACTCCATGGAGCCAGAAAGTATTTAGCGGTGCAGCCGGAACGGTGAAAACACTGGATACGAATGCTGACAATAAGTTGGGATGGAATATCCTGCAAGAAGAAAATGAAACCACCTTCGCCGAAAGTCTCTCGTCCGTCGATGCAGATGCTGAAAACATCACAGAAGCCCTGTCAGAGCTTGTAAAAAACAATGCAGAAGCTGCAGATTTCGTAGCTGACTACCCTAATCGGCAAAATTATCTGGGTCAGTCTATCGACCTCACTCACGATGTCAGCATCGGACAGGTTCCTCTGTTCCTGCAATGGGACAAGCGTTGGGGCTATGTGTCCTTCGGCGACAGCATCATCGGTCTCTCCGGCTGTGGGCCTAC
>OGJO01000807.1_pt1 | contig 15469 bp, 6 predicted proteins | sample 1572121 | NCBI WGS metagenome assembly OGJO01 (sample SAMEA2582081, study PRJEB24529) | metagenome | biome: Human gut stool | place: China | collected 2011
ACATGGTTACGGAGGCATCTGGGGCGGTAAGCTAGCCAGCTTCCACCACAACTTCATAGGTCATCTCATGAACCGCGGTCCGCGTTTTAATGGTGCAAGATACGGATGGACAGGCTACACCAGCAACAAGAATTATTCTACCTACCTGTGGAAGAACACAGTGCAGGCAGAAAACGTAGACTTCCGCAACTGCGTGATGTATAATGCGCAGGGCACCTGCTACGGAGGTCCGGGCGGCGGACAGATTAACATCGTGAACAATTACTACAAGGCTGGACCTAGTCACAGTTTGAGTAGTACAACCCTGAACGGCATCAAGGTAGATGTAAGCAGTGGTAAGGAAAGAGGAAACCAAGAGCGAATTACCCTGGTAACCGTATCAACCAGCAGTAATTCTGACAAGAACCATCCAGAGTTCTACGAAATGACCAGCAGATACTTTATCAATGGCAACACCACGGAAACCACCAAAGGATCTGTTACAAAGAACAAAGACTGGAAGGGCGTAAGCTACGACAAGGGTACTTATACATACAATGATGAGATTTATTCAGCCGACAAGAAGAATCTTTATGGTGATGCGGTAGAACATAAGACCATCAACGGAGTTTCCTGTGTCAAGATCAAGATGGACGAACCGGCTCCTACAGGAGAGGTTACTACCCACTCTGCTGCCGAATCCTTCAACAAGGTATTGTCGTACAGCGGCGCCTCACTCTACCGCGATGAGATTGATGCGCGCTACATGGAAGAGGCTAAGACCGGAACAGCCAAGTATAAGGGAAGCATTACCCAATCACCTGGCATCATCGACAAGGTGGCAGATGTAAACGGCTACACCGAGGCAAACTTCGGCACCGCTACTCGCCCAGCCGACTTCGACACTGATAAGGACGGAATCCCAGATTCATGGGAGACAGCCAATGGTCTGAATCCAAACGACGCCACAGATGCCCTCACCTACTCGCTTGACAGCAAGGAGTACTACACCAACCTTGAGGTTTACGCCAATTCGCTGGTTGAGGACATCATGAAGCAGGGCAATGCTGATGCCGAGAACAAAGTAGATGAATACTATCCTGCATGGAAGAATCCTACAGGCATCTTGCAAATCACCGGTTCCAATCCAAGTGAGTTGGTCAAAGTAACGTATTACAGCCTCAACGGCACCCTCCTTTCTGCTCCTCAAAAAGGAATCAACGTCCGCAAGATGTTGTTTAAGAACGGAAAGACCGTAACAGATAAGGTAATAAAGGAATAAAACAAAACCTCTTATAAACAAAAAGGGCATCCCCTCCATTTGGGAATGCCCTTTAGTTTTATCTGTTTACACAACCTGTTACTTTACATACTTCTTACCGTTCTTGATTACCAAGCCCTTTGCAGAAGAAGAAACCTCCTGACCAGCGAGGTTGTAGGTCTTACCATTCTTCTTGGCTGCAGCAGCGTTTACAGAAGAGATGCCGGTAGATGTACCAGCCTTATACTTAAAGCCATAGAAACCCATTTTAGTACCTGCAGCAAGCACATAGTAAGTACCACCAGCAGCAACATCGAAGGTAACAATACCATTAGACTTAGTACCAATCACGTTCTCACCACCATCATTCTTAGTGAATTCCTGAGATGCACCATTCTTGCCATCTGGTAAATTATAAGAAGAAGGGGTCACCTCTGCAAAATTAGCATCCAGAATATGGAAACCCTTGTCTGCATTCAACTGAACAGCTACTGTTACAGAACCAGCCTTTACTGTCTCGAACTTATAAGCGCAGCCAGTAGGCTCTGCATCAGAATGCAACTTACCACTGTTCTTACCACATACGTAAGCAGTAAAATCAGCATCAGCCCAGTTAACCGTAGACTTACCAGCAGCAAAAGCAACACCAGCATTTTCCATATAAGTCAAAGTGATATTTTCTACTGATGTAATCTTATCACCAGCATTTACCTTGTCACCCACCTGCACTGCATAAGTGCCTTGAGCGTTCATACTTGCTGCCATGGCGACAGCTGCAATAAGAGTAAAGAATTTCTTCATAATCGTTTATTTTAAGTTTATAAATTAAATTTAGTTGATGAATAACTATTTTGTAGTTTAATTCATTTGCTAGTTCTTTTCGGTGGCAAAAATAACAAATCATTTTGAGAATCTCAGAAAAACATGAACCAAAATGAACTAAAACTACGAAAACGATTACGTAACTTTTACATCGAAACCGAAACAAAAATACCTTAAATAAAAATAATAAGTGTATTTTTGCACCAACAAACTTAAAATGTAAACTGGAAATAATAAGTATAATAACCTAAAAAGGCAAACAAATGAAAAAGAATCTACACAGATTTGGGCTCTCACTCATTGCCCTGTTTGTTATGGTAGTGGCAAATGCGCAAACCTACCAAAACGAAGAAGCTAGCGTTTCATGGCCGTTTAATGACGACAACTACGCTACGCAGTACACTAAATCACCAGAAAATGGTTTCAGTCTGGTTTCCGTAAACACCGGTGACTTGAAGTATTCTCTCAAGACATCACTGACTACAAAAGACAAAGACGGAAACAAGATGGTCATGGCAGGTTTCGGTCCTGTTGGCACAACAAAAGCCGTAGAATGGACCATTAAACCTAGCAAGGGGCTAACATTCACCCCAACCTCTATCAGTACCTACGTAAACCGATTCGGTACAGATTCAGAAAATGGAGTAACCGTAACCGCCAAACTTAGCGACGGAACTTCTGTAGACTTGGGTAATTTCACCGCATTAAGAGAGAACAAGACAACAGAGAATGACAAGTTTTCGAAAAATGAAAACCTGACCAACCACATCGTCATCCAGCTCACTGCCGACCAGCAAGCCAAACTGACATCAGCTGAAGGCTTCACGCTGAGCTGCACCGTTGGCGTTGGCTCTACTAAGCAGCAAGGCTTTGCCGATGTACACATCAATGGTCTTCTGAACGGAACCATTGAAAAGGTTGCACAGTATACCCTGTCAGCTGCTGTATCAAATGCAGGAGCAGGAACCATCAAAGTATCTCCTTCTGGTACAGTATTTGACGCAGAAACACAAATCACCGTAACTGCGACAAAAAATTTCGGCTACAAATTTGTCAATTGGACAGATGCCAATAATAAGGTAGTATCTACAGATGAAGAATATACCTTCTCTATCTCTGCCAACACAGCATTGAAGGCAAACTTTGAGAAGATAAACACCTACGCTTTGGATTACAAGGTAGAAGGTGGTGCAAAAGACTATATGGTAAGCGCAACTCCTGCCCCAACCGTTGTTAACGGAAAGAATATGTATGAAGAGGGAACAGAAGTAACCCTCACAGCCAGCAGCAACGACATCCTCACCTTTACCAACTGGAATGATGGTGAAACAGGAGCAGAACGCAAAATAAAGATGAATGTCGACCAATCATACACTGCTGCATATTCTGCAAAAGACTTCATCGCAGGCTGGGACTTCTATAAGTCAGCAAGAGAAGGTCGTACAGCAGACTTCGCTGCAGAAGACAACGATGTAGACCAGCTCATCCTGCGCGATGCAGACGGAAATACATACACATGGCTCGACAAGAGCAACAGTGCTGGCGGCTACGAAGGAAAGAATGCAGCTGTAAACTGGACCTCCAAGAAAACCAAGGCACTGGGCGAAACCTACTGGCAGACCAAGGTCAACGCAACAGCCTTCACCGATATCAAGGTAAAGAGCAGTATGCTCTACAATTATAATGCATACGAAACATATAATGTAGAATACTCTCTCAACGGCACCGACTGGACCAAGGTAGGCGCCATCAAGATGCCAGGAACCAAAGCCTGGACCGATGGCGAGTTCACTCTCCCAGCCGATGCAAACAACAAGGCAGAAGTATACATCCGCTGGATTGCCGACAAGACTTCTTCCATCAAGGGAGCAACAGGCGACAACGACGGAATCTCTATCACAAATATCTACATCACAGGTACTGCCCAGCTCGTTAACGACGGCAAGGCCCCTGTACTCGTAAGCACCGTACCAGCAGAAGGCGCAACCAACGCATCTGCCAACGGCAAGATTGTACTGACTTTTGATGAGAAGGTAAAACTCACCGACAACGCTGCAGCCACTCTCGGAACAGCAAAGATAGAAGGAACAGTATCAGGCAAGACTATCACCTTCGCATACAAAGGCTTGAACTACGCTACAGCTTATACCTTCACACTCGCTGCAGGTTCGGTAGCCGATTTGACAGACAATGCTACAGACCAGGCAATTGTTCTGAACTTCACTACCAAGACCAAGCCAGCAGTAACCAAAGCACTCTACGACTTCATCGTACCAACCGACGGAGACTTCAAGGCAGCACTTGATGCAGCAGCTAAGCGTACAGATACTAGCAAGCGTTTCCGCATCTTCATCAAGCAGGGCGACTACAAGATTCCTGCTGACGAGAAGAGTAAGGTAACAGGTAGCGACGGCAAGAGTTATGCTAACCCAACCACCTATATGAATACGCCAAACGTATCAATCATTGGTGAAGGCATGGACAACACCTCACTGACCAACACCGTTCCAAACTCAGGTCAATCAGCCAACGTATTGGAAGGTATCGGCAAGGGTGACGTACTCTGCTTGCAGAAGGGAGCAACAAACACCTATTTCCAGGATTTGAAGATGTACAGCAGTATGGGTGATGCCAAAGGTCGCGACATCGTACTCAACGACCAGAGCAACAAGACTATCTGTAAGAACGTAAACCTCTGGGCTTACCAGGACACCTACGTATCAAACAACCAGAACGGTAAATTCTACTTCGAAGACGGAATCCTTCGTGGTCGTACCGACTACCTCTGCGGTAAGGGTGATGTATATTATAATAATGTAGAACTCTGGATCTGTGAAAAGGGAGGCTATCTCGCAGTTCCTTCTCAGCCTAAGAAGTATGGCTACATCTTCAAAGACTGTACTATCAAGGATGCTACTGCGGCAAAAGACCTAAACGGCAACTACACCTTGGGACGTCCATGGGGCAAAGGCACACCTATTGCACTCTACATCGACACTAAGATGGAAGCTATCCCATCAGCAGCAGGATGGAACGAGATGAGTGGCGGTTACCCTAAGCGTTTCGCTGAATACAACTCATACACATCAACAGGTAGCGTAGTAGACCTCAAGGACAGAAAGAAACTTTACGATGCCTACGATTCAAAGGATGGTGACAATTATGTAAACCGTCGTAATGAAACAGCAGGAGACCCTATCCTCACAGCAGAGGAAGCTGCAACCTACACCATTGAAACAGTAATGGGTCAGGATGATGACTGGGATCCAACTGCAGCTACCGAGCAGGCATCAGCACCTAGCAACGTTAAGCTGAACGGTACAACCCTCGCTTGGGACAACAACGACTACGCTCTTCTCTGGGCAGTTTGCAAGAATGGTAAGGTGGTAGATTTCACCATCAAGCCAACCTATCTCGTAGATGATGCTTCAGCAACATGGAGTGTACGTGCAGCCAACGAGATGGGCGGACTGAGCGAAGCAACAGCAGCAGTCCTGAGCACCGGCATCCAAAACATCGCCTCAGCTACAGATGCAGCAGTCATGAAGACCGCCATCTTCGCAGCCGACGGCACCCAGCTCTCAAATCTTCAGAAGGGTATCAACATCATTGTGAAGACCCTGGCAGATGGCAGCAAGAAGACAAGCAAGGTCATCGTAAAGTAAAGAAACAGAGACATTAAGTAAATAGATTGACAGATAACTATCGGAGTGCAATATCCCCATCCTCTTACAGAAGGGTGCCGGATATTGCACTTTTTTTGTTCCCTCAGCTTCTGAAACAGCAGAAACGGGAACTGAGAAAACAGACCGTCGAAATGTAAAAAACAGAGCATTTACGCAAAAATCTGTAAACGTTTACGTGTTTTTTTACCCCCAACATACCCCGATTCTCATATTTTTTATCTAATTTTGCAGCAAGAAAACCAAGACTTAGCTTACGCTACGCATCCAGATTGCCCCACCGGAGCCTTCGGTCTCCCAAAGGAACAGCCTTCAGCAAGCAACTGCTGAGGATTGGGATTCTACTTAAAAACATTAAGAAAAAACATTAGAAATTAGTAATTTAGAATAAGTTTTATCTAAACCTAAAGTGTATGTCTGGTAATTTTAGAAAAAAGAAAATTGCTTTGGCAGGCGCACTGATGTTCGTAGTAACAAGTGTATCTGCACAAACAGTAAAAGGCGTTGTTACTGACAATACAGGTGAGCCTATTATCGGCGCCTCTGTCATGGAGGTTGGTCAGGCTGGTAATGGTGGTATCACTGATATTGATGGTAACTTCACCGTTAATTTGAAAGGCAGCAGTAAGAAACTGAAGATTTCATACATCGGTATGAAAGCTAAGGAAATTAATGTTGCAGGTAAAACAACCATTTCAGTAAAGCTCGAGGACGAAGCTAACTCCCTCAACGATGTCGTTGTCATCGGTTACGGTACAGTTAAAAAGAAGGATCTGACTGGTGCCGTTGCTACCGTAAAGGGTGAAGACCTGACCAAGGTTCCTGTTACAAATGCAGCAGAAGCTTTGACAGGTAAGTTGCCTGGTGTGCAGATTACAACTACCGACGGTTCACCTGATGCAGAAATGATCATCAAGGTGCGTGGTGGTGGTTCTATCACTGGCGACAACTCTCCTCTCTACATCGTAGACGGATTCCCAGTATCCAGCATCGGTGACATTGCTCCTTCTGACATTGAGGACATTACCGTATTGAAGGATGCTGCTTCTACAGCTATCTATGGTTCTCAGGGTGCAAATGGTGTAATCCTGGTTACTACCAAGGGTGCTAAGTCTGGTAAGACAGTTGTTTCTTACAATGGCTACGTTCAGGGCAAGAGCATCGCCAAGACTCTTGACACCATGACTCCTTATCAGTACGTTATGTACAACTATGAGCGTGCTGCTCTCCGCGGTACATCTGATATCAGTAGCTTCGAAAAGCGTTTCGGTTCTTTCGGAGACCTCGACTTGTATCAGTATCAGCAGGGGCATGACTGGCAGAACGAGATGTTCGGCAATCACGATCTCTCACAGTCTCACAACGTAAGTGTTAGCGGTGGTTCTGAAAAGACTAAGTTCAACCTCAGCGGTACTTACACCAACGACAACAGTTTGATGAAGACCAACGGTTACGACCGTTTCAATGTAAACTTCAAGTTGAATCATGAGATTTGCAAGAATTTGAAGCTCGACTTCGGTATGCGTCTGGCTGATGTTACAACCAAGGGTGTTGGTACAGGTGGTGGTACTTATAAGATCCGTTCTTATGAGGCTATTACCAAGGGTCCTGTAAACGGTCTCTACGATCAGCTCGACATCGATCCTTCAACTCTTCCAGACGATGAGTATGATGAGTACATCTCTATTACCCGCAGTTTGCAGGATAAGGTAAATGACTACTGGAGAAGAAAGAATGAACGCCGTTACAACTATAATGGTGCCATTACATGGAAGTTCCTCAAGAACTTTACATATCGTGCAGAGGCTGGTTACGACTACACCTTCTTCCAGCAGAAAGATTATTATGCAGCTTTGAGTGACAAGGCTGTAAAGGATGGCGGTAGCCTTCCTATGGGTGAATGGACCAAGAAAGATACTTGGAAGCTCCGTTTGACCCATACCTTGACTTACAACAAGACATTTAACAAGGTACACAATCTGAACGCCATGATTGGCCAGGAGTATGTAGCAACAAACAATGAGAGCCTCAGTGTTATCGCTAAATACTTCCAGAAGGACATTGCTCCAGAGAAGATGTTTGCAAGTCTTGCATCAAACTCAGGTGCAACAGGTTCCCGTACCATCAACTCTTCATTGGGTCAGGAAGATCGTACTCTTTCTTTCTTCGGTCGTTTGAACTACTCTTATGCAGACCGCTATTTGCTGACATTCACTATGCGTGCCGATGGTTCTTCTAAGTTCGTGAAGGACAACCGTTGGGGCTACTTCCCTGCTGCCGCATTGGGTTGGCGTATCGCAGAGGAGCCTTGGATGATAAATACAAAGGACTGGTTGTCTAACCTGAAACTCCGTTTCTCTTACGGTACAGCAGGTAACAACCGTATCAGCTCTTCCATGTATGAGACAACTTACAAGGCTTATGGTAGCGGAAAATATTATGGTGCAGGTAACCAGCAGAACCCTCACTATACATTGAACAATTCTCAGTTGGCTAACCCAGAATTGAAGTGGGAAACCACCATTACACGTAACGTTGGTTTGGACTTTGGTTTCTTCGATGAGCGTATCTCAGGTAGCTTGGATTACTACTGGAACACAACTAAGGATCTTCTCCTCGATGCTCCTGTTACAGCTATCGGTTATACTTCTATGCAGCAGAACATCGGTCAGACATCTAACCGTGGTGTTGAGTTAAACTTGAATGCAGCTATCCTCCGCAAAAAGGATTACTCTTTGAACTTCAACTTCAATGTTGGTTTCAATAAGAACAAGGTTGACAAGTTGGCTGGTGGTCAGACTTACCAGTCTTACAACTCTGGTGCCTTCTCTACCGACATGCGCGGTTACGACGACTACCGAGTTGTTGTAGGTCAGCCTCTCGGATTGGTATATGGTTTCGTTTGCGACGGTTTCTACACTGTTGATGACTTCCAGACCACAACCGATGAGAACGGCAAGACTCAGTTCGTATTTGACAAGAGCGGTAACTACATATTGAAAGATGGCGTTGTAGATGGTTCATTCATTACTGCAGGTTCTAAGGCAGGTCTCCGTCCAGGTGCAATGAAGGTAAGAGACCTTGATGGTGACAATAAGATTTCAGAGTCAGACCGTACCATCATCGGTAAGACTCAGCCTAAGTTCCAGGGAGGTTTTGGTCTTAACGCTACATACAAGTGGTTTGACCTGACTGCCAACTTCAACTTCGTAGTAGGTAATGACGTTTACAACCTCGACAAGATGGTTACATCACAGTCATACCGTAATACATACGCAAGTCTCCGTCAGGAAATGACTCCTGTAACTTTGGGCGGTAAGGCATGGACTTACATGGATCAGGCTACAGGTGAAATCGTAACAGATTACGAGACATTGAAGAATATGAATGCAAATGCTTCTATTTGGAGCGCAGCAACTTTGTCTGATAACAACCCTGTACCTTCATCATGGGCTGTTGAGGATGGTTCATTCCTCCGTTTGCAGAACTTGACAGTAGGTTTCACATTCCCTAAGGAGTGGACCAAGAAGTTCGCTTGCAACTCACTGCGCATGTACTGCACATTGACAAACTTGTTCTGCTTGACCAACTACTCAGGTTATGACCCAGAGGTTAACTCATCAATCCGTGGCAGCAAGACCAGCGGTTTGACTCCAGGTGCCGACTTCTCATCATATCCTAAGTCATTCTCTTGGACAGCAGGTGTAAACATTTCATTCTAATAGAAAACAAGATACAAATTATGAAACGTATATTTCTATATATATCAATGTTCATTGCAGGAGCAAGTTTTAACTCTTGTAGTGACTTATTGGACACAGAGACTTTGTCTACAGACAATTTGAACTACCTGTGTTCAAACGCAACTGATGCCCGCAAGATGGTAGACCACGTATATGCCTACTTCTGCGAGGACACTTATACATCACGTATGAGCACCAACTGGATGCAGAATACTGACGTAGAGATCGGTTTCGTAAAGAAGGCTCAAGCTTCTGAGACTACCCGTCGTGGTATTTGGGCACTGAACCCATCATATTTCGGCGATATCAAGAACTGCTGGAATAACACCCAGAAAGCCATTGATTTCGCCAACCAGTGCATTCAGGGAATTGAGGCAAGCGATGCATATAAGAATGGAGATGCAGATATGAAGCAACTTCATGGTGAGGCTATTTGTCTTCGTGCATACTGGTATTTCCTGATGTGTAACTTCTGGGGTGACGTGCCATTTGCAACAACTCCTACATCAAAGGACGATATGCACAATGATCCACGTACAGACAAGAACATCATCTATACTCACTTGATTCAGGACCTCATCAACAACGAGGGTGAGATGCAGTGGAGCAGCAAAGCTACAGTAGAGCGTATGAACCGTGAGTTCGCTCTCGGTTTCATCACCAAGTTGGCTATGTTCCGTGCCGGTTACTCTATGCAGGCTGATGGTACCATGGCTCGCAGCACTGGTACAGGTGAAGAATATACAGTACACTATGTAGATGAGAATGGTAACGAGGCTACTGCTACTTCTGCAGACGATTACTACAAGGTAGCTAAAGCTTATGCTAAGAAGTTGATTTCCTTGAAGGACCGTCAGCTCAACAGCAACTTTAAGCAGATCTTTGATAACGAAATCAATGGTTGCAACCCTGCTAACGGTGATGTATTGTTCGAGATGGGTTATGTACCAAACTCTGGTGGTGACATCGGTTGGTGCCTTGGCTTGAGCGTAGTTTCAAGTTCTAAGGGTGCCGGTACTACTTATACCAACCTCACTCCAAGCTATGCATGCTCATTCAACGCACAAGACCAGCGTCTGAAGGCTACATGTGCTAACTACCGCTGGTTGTATGACAGCAAGCAGGCTGCAGTGGATGGTGTCAACATCCAGCCAGCTAAATGGTGCCGCATGGATCTGAGCGTCAACAACGTTGAGTCTAAGGGTACAGGTATCAACTTCCCTATCCTCCGATATGCTGACGTATTGTTGCTTCTCGCTGAAGCTGATAACGAAATCAACAATGGTCCTACTGCTGAGGCTAAGGAAATGTTGAAGCGAGTTCGTAACCGTGCCTTTGCAAATGCAACCAACAAGAACGAGATGGTGAATGAATATGTTGATAATCTCAACGATCACGACTCTTTCAAGAAAGCTATCATCAACGAGCGTGCTTGGGAGTTTGGTGGCGAGTGCATCCGCAAGTTCGACCTCGTTCGTTGGAACTACTACTCAGACGCCATCGTTAATACTCTGGAGTGGGTTCGTGACGTAACTATGAACTATAACCAGCTTCGTCTGGAGAATGGTGAATTCATCTACGACAAGAATAAGGAAATTGTTGACATGGGTATCGCACCACGCCTCTACTACAACTATGTAAATGGCGAGATTCAGTTCGAGAACAACTATTTCACTTATCGTGATAACAGCGCAAGCCCATATAAAGAGGCAGAAACACTTGCTGATGATGATATCAAGACTGCTGGAGCTACATTCGATGGTTTAAAATACATCAAGTTCTTGGATACTTATATGTCTGTTAGCGATACAGATCCTACTACAAAAACAGAGTATGGAACCGACGCAGATGGCAATAAGATCAAGAAGGGTATCATGAATGAGGCATTCTTGTACTCATGGTTTGGTCTGACAGACGGAGTTGTGACAACAGGTGCAGAAGACATGGAGCCTCTCCGCAAAAAGGTAACTCCATATATCTTGCCTATCCCTAAGGATAACATCGCTTCTTCAAACGGCGTATTGTCTAACGATGGTTATGCTATTCGCAACAAGTAAATCGGGTTATGTAGTCCATAACAAATAAAAGTAAGTAATTATGAAATACAATAAATATATATTGTCTATGCTTTTCGCTGCTACAGTTGGTACCACAATGGTAAGCTGTAGCGACGATGACAACTTGGGCGATGCACCTCGTTTGTTCCGTCCAATTGCAAGCGCAACTGTTAACTCAAATACCTTGAAGGTAGAATGGGACAAAATCCAGGGTGCCACGGGTTATGAGTTGGAATTGGGTCTTGTGACATCAACAGATGAAGATGGCACAAACCACCTGAAAGTAATCAAGAAAGCCACAACACAGGATGATACCTATACTTTCGATGACTTAGGATGGGACGAGAAGTATGGTGTAAGAATCAAGTGTATTGGCGACAACAAGGAATCAGAGTATTATGAGGTAAAGGCCCAGAGCATCAACTACCCTACTAAGGTTTCAGGTGCCAAGGCTATTGATAACGCAGCTCGTGTATCTTGGGATGAAGGTGGTCAGAAAATCAAGTATGTAATGGCTTGTCCTGCTGAAGACGCAGAAAACCAAGATACTATTAAGGTCAAAGTAAGCGATGCTGACTATGCTCAGGGATATGTAGATATCTATGGCTTGCAGCCAGAAACATCATACACATTCAAGACATACGACAGTTCTACAGACTTCAATAATACTACCTATGCAGGTAAAACAACAGCTACAACCAAGGCTAGCGTCAACTTCGACGAGAAGTATGGAGAAGGCATGTGGCTGGATACCCGCAACTGGGATGCTAAGGAAGCTAAGGATACATTGAAGACTGCTGAGTTCTGGAATATGGTAAAGGACGGTATGACTATCATCCTCCGTGGTGAACAGGAATACAAGATCAACAACTCTATCAGTCTCGACCGCAATGTAACCTTCATTACCGGTATGACATTGGGCGGTAACGCTCAGTTCACCTTCTCCGGTGGTATGAACGTCAAGAAGGGTGTTAATATCGATAAGGTGAAGTTCGAAAGCATCGATATGATTAGCGATAAGCAAGCTGATAAGGATGCGTTCCTCGCAGGTACAGACAAGAGCTTTGGTGGCCGTCAGGTTATCAATGTCAGCGGTACTGGTTCTACCATCAGTGAACTCATTTTCAACGATTGCTACATCCGCGGTTTCCGTGGTGTAGTAAGAGGTCAGAAGAACAACGACAACTTCCTGAACGTTACCTTCAAGGGTTGTACAATTGATGGTGTCGGCGATCAGGGTGTTGTAACCATCGCAGATAAGGGTGGAGATTTCCGCAACGTAACATTCGATGATTGTACTATTACAAACATTATTATGCTTTGCGACTTACGTAAGACTGCCCAGACTCCTACTGTAAATGTAAACAACTGTACATTCTGCTATGCTCCAATGGAGACTACAGCAAATGCTAACACACCATTGTTCCGTTTTGCTACAAATGCAGCAAACTTGAACATCACCAACAGCATCTTTGGTCCTTCTATGGCTACAGACGGAAGTGCTGGAGCAAAACTTCAGCTTTACACACCAGGCGCTAAGGGAAGTGTTCTTCTGAATGGTGCAAGCACAGTGCTTTCTGTAGCAGGTTCATACAAGACTAACTTTGCTTACACACCAATCGGTGCAGACGCTAAAACATACGGCATAGAAGGTCTCATCGACTTCAAGGGTTCTGAGACAGATCTTTGGACAAATCCAGCAAAGGGTGAATTCAAGTTCAACGCAAATCTTGACAGTGAAGTAGGTGCTTCTAAGTGGAAGTAATCCTATTATCTATCATATTAAAGTGCAATGCCCCTATCGGGCGTTGCACTTTTTTGTTTCTCTCCCTCTCTCCCACCACTCACAAAAACTTTTTTTGTTAATTTCTTGGAAGTTACGAAAGAAAAGCGTATCTTTGCAGCGTAATATTAAGAAATATAAGAAAAGAGAATGAACGGAGAAAACTATATAAGATTTGACTGGGCGATGAAACGCCTGCTGCGCAACAAGGCTAACTATGTTGTGCTCGAGGGTTTCCTGTCTTCATTACTTGGAAAGAAATTTAAGATTCACCGCTTCCTGGAGAGCGAAAGTAACCAAGAAGACGAAGACGACAAATATAACCGAGTAGATATTCTGGCAGAAAGCGAGGATGAACAGTTATGCATCATTGAAGTACAAAATAGTCGTGAGCATACTTATTTCCATCGCATGCTCTATGGCGTATCTAAGGCAATAACAGAGTATATTGGTCTTGGGAAACCATACGAAGCGGTTCGCAAGGTGTATTCCATTAACATCGTCTATTTCGAACTAGGACAAGGAAAAGATTATGTGTACCATGGTAAAACCGAATTCATCGGCGAGCACGAACCACATGATACTCTTAAGCTCTCCATCCGACAGAACGAGAAATTCTTTGGCATCAAGGATAAAGATCTAAAACTTAGAAAGAGCCCTGGCGACTTGTTCCCTGAGTACTACATACTACGTGTCAATGATTTTGACAAGATAGCAACTACCCCTCTTGACGAATGGATAGAATTTCTGAAAACAGGCTCAATCAGCTCCGAAGCCACTGCTGCAGGATTACCAGAAGCACGTGAGCGACTTCGTGTGGATTCACTCTCACATGAAGACAAGCAAGCTTATTACCGACATCTAGAAGCTGTTAGACATATGAAAAGCCTATTCGACACTAGCCGTGACGAGGGATATCAAGATGGCTTAATGGAAGGAAGAGAGGAAGGAAGAGCTGAAGGAAGAGAGGAAGGAAGAGAGGAAGGAAGAGCTGAAGGGAGAGCAGAAGGGAAAAAAGAAAAAGCCCTAAACATCGCTCTCAAACTTCTTGCTTTCAACACACCAATCAACATCATTTCCCAATCCACTGGATTAACTGTTGAAGAGATAAAAAAATTGAAACAATAATACTATACGAACAAGAGGGTGTGTCATAAGTGGGATGACATGCCCTCTTTTTTTGCTATTTCAGCCACTTCATTCTGCTAACGCAACCACTTCATTCAGCCAACTCAGCCACTTCATTCTGCTAACAAATCCGTCTCATTCTGCTTACGAATTCGAATCTTCGAGACAACGAAGTCATATCTACAAGCCAGCGAAGTCGAATCTACAAGCCAGCGAAGTCGAATCTTCAAGCCAGCGAAGTCGAATCTTCAAGCCAGCGCAGTCGGATCTACAAGCCAGCTGAAGCCTCTGACTTTTTATAAACAACTGATTAGTCAATCCTCTTTATGCTATTTCTAACTTGTTTTCTTGTGGTGAAAGACTTCTGTAGAAGTTTTTTTTCTCAAAACTAATGCCACTAATATCACACTTAGACTTAACCATCTGATTATAAGCGAATAACGCGTGGCAATAAGGGGTATTTTTATTATCACCTTATTGCCACCTGTTACCACGCCCCTGGTAAGCTGCTCCGCTTGCCGATGTTCCCGAAATTACGTCACGACGTAGCATCTGAGGCGTCACGACGTAGCGATCGGCGCGTCACGACGCAGTAACAGATACGTCGCGACGTAATTCCGGCTACATCCTGCTCCCATCAAGTAAGCCTCATTTGAGCTTCAAATAAGCCTCTTTAACCGTTCAAGTAAGCCTCACTTAAACTTCAAATAAGCCTCAGTTAAACGTTACGTAAGGCTCACTTGCAAGCCTGAATTACACAATTAAAGGCAATATTGTAGAAGAAACACTAGTGAAAACGTTTACGTTAGATTTTTCAATTATTTTGTTCGTTGTTTGAGATTTTTCACTACTTTTGTAGCAGAAATCAAAAGATTATTATCAAAAATCTAAGATTTCTTATGATCTATTGAGAATCAAACACGACTACAACTAATCGCAAATAAGTTCAATTAGACCAAAACTTAACAAGATATAATAATAACCTACAAAACAAACATCGTTATGTATCAACA
>OGJO01000809.1_pt1 | contig 15442 bp, 2 predicted proteins | sample 1572121 | NCBI WGS metagenome assembly OGJO01 (sample SAMEA2582081, study PRJEB24529) | metagenome | biome: Human gut stool | place: China | collected 2011
AGAAAGACCCTTATAGGGTCAGAGCAAACCACCCGTTCTACGGGTGGTTATGATTTTGGGCTGCCAATTTATCTCAATTTGAGTGAAATACTAATTTATAAAAATTTAATGAAATATAGTACTGTAAAACAGGTGGGGTTATTAGAGTATAGATATATAAGGCGTTTTGACCATTATTTTTATAATTTATCGATTATATTTATATGGAAAAAGTTAAAATGTGAGTTTAAATTCATCTTCTCTTCTAAATTATGGTATAAAATCACCCCAATTATTAGATTTTATTTTATAAGGAGTTTGAATAAATCCCTTTGTTGCTGTATTTGCAATGGTTATTCCAAAAATGAAATATTAGTGAAAAGGGGTTGCAAGCATATCGAAAAATTTGGTATACTCGCTATATCGAAAAATTTGAAATAGAGGTTACTTGTTATATAGAAGTTTGAGAGCTTTATAGTAGTTTAAAGGAGAAATGAATGAACAAGATTTTTAAAGTAGTTTGGAACAAATCTAAAAATTGCTACGTAGTAGTATCTGAATTCGCTAAAAACAATAGCGGTAAAAAGAAAATTGTTGTAGCTGCTGTATTTGCAGCATTGGCTATGACTAACGCTAATGTGGCATTGGCGGTAAATGATGTACCTAGTGGTAGCAATGCGACTGCAGTTGCATTTGGTTCCGGTGCTAGTGTTACAGGTTTAAATGCAGTTGGTATAGGTAAAGGTGCAACGGCTAATCAAAACGATGTTGTTGTAATCGGTACCGGTGCAAAGACTGATAGTAATGATAGTATTGCTATTGGTAACGGAGCATATTCTACTAGTAGTCCTGCCGCATTAAGTACGGCCAGTGTTGCCGTTGGTTCGAAAGCATCTGCTGTGGGTAATACTACGATTGCGATTGGTACAAATGCAAAAGTAAAAAATAGTAAACAAGGGATTGCCATTGGTGGTGGTGCTGCTGATAATGACGGTGCTATTGTAGAGGGCGACCAAAGTATTGCTATCGGTGGTAATACATATGCTAAAGGTGACGCATCTATTGTTATTGGTGGCGATGATACAGATAATGCAAATGGTCGAACTGTAACTTATACAGATAATAAAAGTGGGGACCTTGTTCCGGGATCATTAAAAGATGCAGTTCTTAAATTGACTGGACATGACTTGTCTAACCCTAGATGGCCAAGAGCTACAGCTGGTCATGCGAGTATTACTCTAGGTATGAAGGCTCAATCCGGTAATGCAAGTATTGCTATTGGGACAGCCGCTAATGCTAAGGATCGAGTTGCTGGTAGTACGTCTACTGATGATGTTACAAATGCTGTTGCTATCGGTACTGGTGCGAAAGCAAACCGAGATAATTCTATTGCATTAGGCGGTGGCTCTACTACTGATTTAGCTGGTACAAAACAAACTAGTTATAAATTGCCAAGTGGTGTTGTGGCAACATGGCGAGGTGGCGAAAATACTTTACCCGGTGACGTTGTATCCTTTGGTTCTGCAGGTTATGAACGTCAATTAAAAAACGTAGCACCTGGTGAAGTAAGTGCTACCTCTACAGACGCAATCAACGGTTCTCAGTTAGCTGCTATTGCAAACGAACTTTCACATAAATATGTATCTATTAATTCTGATGATACACCTAATAAAAATAACAAAGGTGCAGAGGCAACTAACTCTATTGCCATTGGTCCAAATGCATCTACAACTGCAGCTGCAGAAAAATCTGTAGTTATCGGTGATGGTGCAAGTGCAACAGTTACTAATGGTGTTGCGATTGGCTCTAAATCTGTGGCTAGTACTGCAGCAGGTATAGCAGGCTATAATTCCAATACTGGTCGCACTGATAAATATGCTGGTTTAAGTGGTGCTACTTTAACATCTACATTAGGTGGTGTTGCTGTCGGTACAACAGATCAAACTCGCCAAATCAACTATGTTGCTGCTGGTACAGCTGATACAGATGCTGTTAACGTAGCACAATTGAAGAGCGTTAACCTTGCTTTCACAGGCGACACTGGTAGTGGCGATGTGAATTTAGCAAATAGCAAATTAGCTGTAAATGGCGATAACACATACATTGAAACTACAGCTAATGGCAAGAAAATTACAATTGCTGGTAAAAAGCAAGATATTACTGTAACAAATGGTACAGCTACAGGCACAGCGGGCATGGCAGATGCTGCTAACGTGGCTGATGCAATTAATAAGGCTATTGATCAAAATAAATACGGATGGAACCTTTCCGCTAATGGTGAAGCAACACCAGTAACAGTTGAAAAAGGTAATAAAGTAGATTTCTCTGGCGACGATAATATTACAGTTGCTAGAAATGATAAAAATATCTCTGTATCCTTGAAGAAAGATCTTACTGGCTTGAACAGTGCATCCTTCAACAATGCTGCTGGCAATCCGACTGTAAAAATTGATGGCGATAAAGGTATCAATGCAGGCGACATGAAAGTTACTAACGTAGCTGATGGCGTAGATGATAAAGATGCTGTCAATGTATCTCAATTGAAGAAAACAGACGCTAAAGCAGAAGCTAATAAAACAGCAATCGATAAAAATACTACAGCGCTTGCTAATAAAATTTCCTTAGAAGGTAATACTGGTTCTACAACAGAGAAATCTTTAAATGATGGAGCTGTAAGCTTCAAAATTAAAGGTGAAGATGGTATTGCTACAACAGCTGCTGGTAATGATGTAACTGTTAAACTTGATACAGATACTAAAAATAAAATCAATAACGCTGCTGACAAAGATTTAAGCAATTTGAACCCAGCAGGTGAGCAAAAGGTTAAAGATTTAGCAGCATGGAAAGTTGTAGCTAACAGTGGTACTGCTGAAAATGTTAAAGGTGGCGACACTGTTAAGTTCATCGATGGTGATAACATCGAAATTACTCAAGCTGGTAAAGACTTCACAATCTCTACTAAAAAAGATGTAACATTCGATAATATTACTGCTAACCAAACAATTACAGCTCCAAAAGTTAAGGCTACAACTGGTGTTGAAACTCCAGAAGTAACTGGCTTGACTAATAAAACTTGGGTTCCAGGTCAAACACAACCAGTATCTGGTCGTGCGGCAACTGAAGATCAATTGAAAAAAGTTGATGATCAAGTTAAAGCTAATAAAGACAATATCACTCAAAATACTACTGATATTGCGGATAATAAAACAGCAATCGCTCGTAAGATTTTCTTAAATGGTAACACTGGTACTACAACTAAGAAATCTTTAAGCAATGGTGATGTAGACTTCACTATTAAAGGCGAAGATGGTATTACTACAACTGCTTCCGGTAATGATGTAACAGTTAAACTTGATACAGCTACTAAAGATAAAATCGATAACGCTGCTGATAAAGACTTGAGTAATTTGAATCCAGCAGGTGAGCAAAAAGTTAAAGATTTAGCTGCTTGGAAAGTAGTTGCTAATAGTGGTACTGCTGAAGATGTTAAAGGTGGCGACACTGTTAAATACATTAATGGTGATAACATTCTCATTACTCAATCTGGTAAAGATTTCACATTCGCTACTAAGCCAGATGTAACATTCAATACGGTAACGGCTAACGACACTATTACAGCTCCAAAAGTTAAAGCTACAACTGGTGTGGAAACGCCTCAAGTAACTGGTTTAACTAATAAAACTTGGGATCCAAATAATATTACATCTGGTCGTGCAGCAACTGAAGATCAGTTGAAAGTGGTTGACGATCAAGTTCAAGCTAATAAAGACAATATCACTCAAAATGCTGGTGATATTGCAACAAACAAAACAAATATTGCTAAAAATGCTGGTGATATTGCTGATAACAAAACTGCTATCAATAAAAATGCTGGCGATATTGCAAACAATGCAAGAGAAATTGCGGCAAACAAAGATAAAATTGACCAAAATACAACGGCTATTGCTCGTAATATCTCCTTAGGTAGTGATGATGGTGATACAGATAAAAAATCTTTGAGCACAGGTGATGTGAAGTTCAACATTAAAGGTGAAAATGGCATTACTACTGCAGCTAATGGCGTAGATGTAACTGTTAAATTGGATGATGCTACAAAAGATAAAATCGATAATGCAGCAAACAAAGATTTGAGCAATTTAACTCCAGCTGGTGAACAACAAGTTAAAGATTTGGCAGCTTGGAATGTAGTAGCTAACAACGGTACTGCTGAAAAGGTTCAAGGTGGCGATACAGTTAAATTCATCGATGGTGATAATGTTACCATTACACAAAATGGTAAAGACTTCACTGTTGCCACAAAGAAAGATGTAACATTTGATAACGTTACAGCAAACCAAAAAATTACAGCTCCAGAAGTGAGTGGTTTAACAAATACTACTTGGGTTCCAGGTCAAACAGCACCTGTAAGTGGTCGTGCAGCTACTGAAGATCAATTGAAAGCAGTTGATGATCAAGTAGCAGCAAATAAAGCTAATATCACTAAGAATGCTGATGCTATTAAAGCTAACAAAGATAATATTGCGGCAAATAAAGAACAAATTGATAAAAATACAACAGCTATCGGTCGTAAGATTTCCTTAGGTGGTGACACTGGTTCTACTGATCAAAAATCCTTGAGCACAGGCGATGTGAAATTCAATATTAAAGGGCAAAACGGTATCGTTACTGAAGCTAATGGTGATGATGTAACTGTTAAGTTAGATGATGATACTGCAAATAAAATCAACAATGCAGCAAATACTGATTTGAGCAACTTAACTGATGCTGGTAAACAACAAGTTAAAGACTTATCTGCATGGAATGTAGTGGCGAACAACGGTACAGCTGAAAAGGTTGAAGGTGGTAACACAGTTAAGTTCATCGATGGTGATAACATCTCCATTACTCAAAATGGTAAAGACTTCACAATTGCAACTAAGAAAGATGTAACATTTGATACTGTAACTGCTAATGACACAATTACAGCTCCAAAAGTAAAAGCAACTGATGGTGTAGAAACTCCAGAAGTAACAGGCTTGACTAATAAAACTTGGGTTCCAGGTCAAACACAACCTGTATCTGGTCGTGCGGCAACTGAAGATCAATTGAAAGCAGTTGATGATCAAGTAGCGGAAAATAAAACTAACATTGGTAAAAATGCTGATAATATTGCAGCAAATAAAGCTCAAATTGATAAAAACACAGAAGCAATCGGTCGTAAGATTTCCTTAGGTGGTAACACTGGTTCTACTGATAAAAAATCCTTGAGCACAGGCGATGTGAAATTTAACATCAAAGGCGAAAACGGCTTAACAACGGTAGCTAATGGTGAAGATGTAACTGTTAAAATCGATGATGCAACAAAAGCTAAAATCGATAATGCAGCAAACCAAGACTTGAGCAACTTAACAGATGCTGGTAAACAACAAGTTAAAGATCTATCTGCATGGAATGTAACTGCAGCTGGCGGTACTGTTGAAAAAGTACAAGGTGGAGATACTGTTAAATTCCAAGCTGGTGATAACCTTGAAGTTAAACAAGACGGTACTACTTTCACATATAGCCTAGCTAAAGACGTGAAAGGTCTTAACAGTGTAACTGTAGGTGATGAAAATGGTCCATCCACTAAGATCACTCCTGCTGGTACAACTGTAAAAGATGCAGCTGGTAACTCTACAACAGTTAATGGTGCAGGCATGACTATTAACCCTGCAAACGCTGCAGCTAGCCCTGTATCCCTTACTGTAGACGGCTTGAACAATGGTGGCAACCAAATTCATGGTGTAGCTCCTGGTACAGCTGATACTGATGCAGTAAACGTAAGCCAATTGAAAGAAACTAAAGCTGGTTTACAACAAGCTATTAACAATGTAGGTGTTGAAACACAACGTGTTGGTGCTCATGCAGCGGCTATGGCAGCGTTGAAACCAATCCAATATGATCCATTGGAACCAACACAAATCATGGCTGGTATTGGTAACTACCGTGGTGAAACAGCTGGTGCAATCGGTCTTGCCCACTACAAAACTGAAGATACTATGTTTAATGTTGGTGTTACACTTGGTTCTAGCCATAATATGATTAATGCTGGTGTAACTCATAAATTTGGTGGTAGCCGTGATAGAAAAGATGCGATTCCAGAACGTTATAAAGCTGGTCCTATCAGCTCTATCTACGTAATGCAAGATGAAGTAAGTCACTTGCGTTCCCAAAATGAAGAGTACAAATCCAAGCTTGAACAACAACAATCTGAAATTGATGCGTTGAAAGCAGCAGTTAACCAATTGTTGGCAAATAAAGCATAATCATATTGTACATATAGTTAGAACTATGTATATCCCGTGAATGGATATGTAAAACTAGAAAGAGCCTTCCTCGAAAGAGGAGGCTCTTTTTAGTATGAAAACAAAAATAGTTTATTAAAGCTATATCTGGAAAATAAAATAGTCTGAAAATTCTAATTTAATAATTAATAAAATTATCGATAAAACTGTATATAAGGAATAATTTATGAATATTTTTAGACGATGATTAATTTTGTAATGAAATCTAATATTCTTTTCATTCTCAATTAGAAGCATAAAAATTCATATAATATGCAATTTATTAAGGTGAATTATAAATGAATTATGATAATACTGCGTGTTTAAGTATACTCTATGCATAATTGAGATAATAGTAAATATCCAAAAATTACACTTTTAAATTGAGAAAATTAGATAAATTATGGTAAAATTAAAGATAAGTTTTTATAAATGTAAAGCTATGTAGCTTTCATTATTTCCAGACTGAGAGAAGTATGGAACATATCATTCATATAGTTGAGGGTTAGTAATTTAGAAGAGGAAAACATATGAATAAAATATTTAAAGTAATTTGGTCTAAGTCCAAACAGTGCTATGTTGTAGTATCTGAAATGGCAAAAAATAAAACAGGGAAAAAGAAAATTGTAGTAGCAAGTATCTTAGCTGCCTTGGCGATGCAAGTTGGTGTAGTTGCAGATGTAACTGCAGCAGATAGACCGACTGGAACTATTGAGGGCGGTACTAAAATGTATTCAAACTTAACTAATGGTCTTGCTATCGGTAATGAATCCCAGTCCAACAGTCATCAATCTATTGCTATCGGTTACAGAGCAATAGCTAATTCACAATATGCTGATCCAGCTCAACCAGCTGTAGCTATTGGTGCTGGTGCTCATGCAACTGGCAGAGGTGGTGTATCCTTAGGCCTAATCGCGAATTCTAGTGTTCGTGGTACTGCTATTGGTAGTGCTACTCAGGCGACTGGCTTTGGCGCTTTTGCAGGTGGTACATATGCACAAGCAACTAATGCTGGCGATGTTGCTATTGGTGGCGCATCATCCGATCAATTTAATAATTATGCTGTTGCTTCTGGTGGATATAGCGTAGCTATTGGTACTGCTGCTAAGGCAGATGGGAGTGCAGGTGTAAGTATTGGTTATAAGACAAATGCTAAAACATCTAATTCTCTAGCTGTTGGTTCTGAATCTCAAGCTACCGGTGAAGGTGCGGTAGCAGTAGGTAGAAAGAATACGTCTACTGGTGCATCTTCAACCGTTTTGGGGATTTTATCAACTGCTAATGCTACATCTGCTACAGCAGTGGGGATGGAGACTACTGCTAAAGGGGAAAACTCCCTTGCAGTAGGTCATAAGTCCTCTGCATCTGGTAGAAATGGTGTTGCCGTTGGTACTAATGGAACTACGGCCGAGTTAGGCGGTGTTGCAGTTGGTCAAGCTGCTAAGTCTAATAAATTTTATAGTGTTGCTATGGGTATGAATGTAACGGCTGATGGTGATAATTCTGTGGCGTTAGGTGGTAGTGCTAATGCCAATAGTGAAGGAACAATTGCCATTGGTTCATATGGATCTACGCCAACGAAAGCTACAGGCAATAGAGCTCTTGCAATCGGTTCCGCAACGACAGCTAATGGTCTAGAATCAATTGCCATAGGTAGTCGCGTTAATTCCACATCTCAACATTCTATTGCTATTGGTACTAGAGCTAATGCAAGTGCAGTTAAATCTGTTGCTATTGGTCCTGATTCTATAGCTACCGTAGATGGTGGTGTTGCTTTAGGTCGAGATTCAGTTGCTAATGTAATAGGTGGTGTTACTAATAAAGGTTATAATCCTAATACAAACCGTACAGATATTTATTCTAGTTTAACTGGCAATGTACTTACTAGTACAACTGGTGCGGTTTCTATTGGTAATGGTACTACTGTAACACGTCAACTTACAGGCCTTGCAGCGGGTACAAAAGATACAGATGCAGTTAACGTAGCCCAATTGAAGAGTGTTAACCTTGCATTCGCTGGTAATGTAAATACGGGCAATGTGAATATTGCAAATAGTACATTAGGTCTTAAGGGCGATAATACATATATTACAACAGCTGCCAGCGGTCAAAATCTTACAATTTCCGGTAAAACACAAAATATTGATGTCACAAATGGGCAAGCTTCTGCAAATGCTACAGGCATGGCTGATTCTAAGAATGTAGCAGATGCTATCAATAAAGCTATTTCTACCAATGCATATCATTGGAAATTAGCGGCAGACAGGGATCCTAGTGCTCCTGAAGTAATCAATAAATCAGATACTGTAATCTTTGGTGGGGACAACAATATTACAGTAACTCGTAGTGGCAAAAAAATTACTACTTCTTTGAATAAGGCGATTACTGTAGATACTGTGAAAGCTAATAGATCTGTTACGGTTTCTTCTGGTGGCAATCAAATTACTCTAGATGGTACAAATGGTTCTGTAAAAGGTAGAAACTTTACTGGCGATTCATTTAAAGCCGGCGATAATGTATTGAGTAATACAACGCTTCAAATTGGTCCGACTACTGGTAGTAATAATGTGACCATAACTCGTGATGGTTTAACTGCAAAAACTGCTACGAAAACTGTTAAGTTTGGTACCGATGCTATTAGTGCAGGGGGTCAACAAATTACCAACGTTTCTAGCGGTGGTAATATAGGTACTAATGCAGCGAACATTACAGATGTAAAGAATGCTGTAGATGCTGTTACATTAAAATTAGATACAAACTCTAAAACTGGTACTGTTAAGCTTAGTGAAAGTCCACTAAAAGTAATTGGTGCTAATGGTATTAGAACTGATTTAGTGGGTACGAATAATGGTAGTCTTGTTGTTGGTCTAGACAAGAGTACGGTAAATGCTACAACTAAAGGTATTGGTTTGACAGGTGATACAGGATCTACAGGTCTTAAGTATCTTAAAGACGGTGATGCAACCTTTAAAGTGGCTGGTGATGGTGATCTAGTTACTACTAAGGCTTCTGCTACAGGTGTACAAGTAGCTGTTGATTCTGCTAAAGTAAAAGATTTAGCTGTAGGTGCAGTAACTGTTAGCAAGGCTAATACGGCGGATAATCCTATTACTGTAACACCAACAGCGGGTACTAACTCCAAGGATTATGCTATTGGTATCGATACTACTAAGCTAGCTAATCAAACACAATTAACATACAAAGCTAATGGTGCTAATGCAAACAAAGTGTCCTTGGCAAATGGTTTAAACTTTACAGATGGTACTTTTACAAAAGCTACGGTAGGTACAAATGGTACTGTAACTATTTCTACTGCCACAGAAACTATTACTAATGACGCTGATGGTAAAGCTAAAGTAAATAGTCCTACAGATGGGTTAGCGACTGCTAAAAACGTAGCTGAGTCTATCAATAAAGCTGTTGATGGTTTATCTCAAAATCTTACTGTTTCTGATGGCACTACAGATGGTGCTGTTAACCTTAAAAATCAAAAGCTTACTGTTTCCGGCACTAATGGTGTAACTACAACTGTAAATGGCCAAACTGTTACAGTAGGTCTTGATGCAACTACAAAAACTAAAGTAGATAATGCGTCCACAGCAGTAGCTCGTAACATCTCTCTTGGTGCAGATAGCGGCACAGCATCTAGACAATCCTTAAAAGATGGCGATGTAGCATTCAATGTAAAAGCTGCGACTGGTGACTTAGTATCTACGAAGATGAATGGCGACACTGTTGAAATTTCCACTAAGCGTGCGGCAATTACTAGCGATGCCAATACAGGTGCAGCATCTGTAACAGGTGATGATGGCTTAGCAACATCTAAAAATGTAGCCGATGCTATCAATAAAGCAGCTGATGCAGCTAAAGCTGGTGCGGCATGGAATCTTACAACAAATTCCAGCACAACTGATAAAACAACTGTACAAGGTGGGGACACAGTAGATCTTATCAATGGTGATAATATTTTAATCACTCAAGACGGTACAGATAAAAAGAAAATTACTGTAGCTACGAAGAAAGATCTTACAGTAGATTCCATTACTGCTGGTAACACAGTAATGAATACATCTGGCTTAACAAATGGTACGACTGCAATTACAGGTACTGGTATCACAACAGATAAAGTAACTGTAGGTGGTATCTCCATTGATAAAACTGATGGTATCAACGGTGGTAACAAGACAATTACTAATGTTGCCAGTGGGGGTACAACTGATACTAATGCAGCAAATATTGGTGATGTTAAGCAAGCTGTTGCTAACTTGTCTCAAAACTTAAATATTACAGATGGTACTAATAACGGTACTATTGATCTAAAAAACCAAAAACTTAATGTGGCTGGTGCTAATGGTGTAACTGCAACTGTAAATGGTCAAACTATTACAGTTGGTTTAGATGATAATACTGTTAATGCTACTACTAAAGGTATTGGTCTCACTGGTGATACTGGATCCACTGGTAATAAATATCTTAAAGATGGTGATGTATCCTTTGCCGTTGTTGGTGATGGAAATCTTGTAAGTACGTCTGCTACAGCAACGGGTGTAAAAGTAGCTGTTGATGCGGCTAAGGTGAAAGATTTAGCTGTTGATGCTGTTACAGTAAGTAAAGATGCACAAGCCGATAATCCAATTACTGTGACTCCAACAGCAGGTACTAACTCTAAAGATTATGCCATTGGTATCGATACAACGAAACTCGCTGGTAAAACTGATTTAACATATCGCGCAAATAATGATACAGATGCAAATGCTCAAAAGGTATCTTTAGCTAAAGGTCTAAACTTCATTAATGGTGATACTACTGTGGCTACTGTTGCTGCAGATGGTAAAGTATCCTATGACATTAATACAGCTACTAAGACAAAGATTAATGATGCTGCGACTGCCGTAGCTCGTAATATTTCTCTTGGTGCAGATAGTGGTACAGCATCTAGTCAATCCTTAAAAGATGGTGATGTAGCCTTTAATGTAAAAGGTGCTACTGGTGATTTCATTTCTACGAAGATGAATGGCGATACTGTAGAGGTATCTACAAAACGTGCTACTATCAATAGCGATGCTGCAGGTACTGCTTCTGTTACAGGTAATGATGGTTTAGCAACAGCTAAAAACGTAGCTGATGCTATCAATAAGGCTGCTAAAGCAAGCTCTGATGCAGTTAACTTGAAGTTCTCTGGCGATACAAACACATCTGCTGGTGTGGTGAATCTTAAAGATGATACATTTGGTATCAAAGGTGACGGTAAATATGTAACTACAGATGCAGATGGTAAAAACTTAACAGTTAAAGTATCCGAAGAAGAAGTTAAGAAATCTGCTGTAGGTGCTGTAACTGTAAGCACAGATACAACAGATGCAAATAATCCGTTAACTGTAACAGGCACAACAAGTGCTGATGGTACAACTAAGGATTACAAAGTAACAATTGATAGTACTAAAGTGGCGGCTAAGACAAACTTGTCTTACAAAGCAAATGATGGTACTGCAAAACAAGTATCCTTAGCAGATGGCTTGAACTTTAAAGATGGCATGTTAACAACTGCTACTATCGATAATGCTGGCGTTGTTAAATATGATGTAAAAACAGCGGCTATTACAGCTGGCACAGATGGCACTGTTACAGGCCCTGCTACAGATGGTGTGGCAACAGCTAAGAATGTAGCGGATGCAATCAATGCGGCTAAAAAAGCTACGAAAACTGAAATCACTGCAAATGACGGTGAAGCAGCTGATGCAACGACTGGTAATGTTACATTAACATCTAGTGCTGCGGCTGATGGTCACACTATTTACGACGTAAAGCTCAACGATAAAGTGACATTAGGTACTGGTGCAAATGCTGTAACAATAGATGGCACTACAGGTACGATTACTGGTAAAACTGCTAATATTGGTGGCGTAACAGTAGATGGTACGAACAAATATGTAACAGGCCTTGGTAATACAACTTGGAATGGTACTGCTACAACTGGTCGTGCTGCCACAGAAAATCAATTGAAAACGGTAGCGGATGCTGCAAAAGCAAATACTGATGCTATTAACTTGAAATTTGCTGGCGATACTAATACATCTGCCGGTGTAGTAAATCTTAAAGATGATACATTGGGCATCAAAGGTGACGGTAAATACGTAACAACTGATGCAGATGGTAAAAACTTAACTGTAAAAGTATCTGAAGCAGAGGTTAAGAAATCTGCGGTAAGTGCAGTTACAGTAAGTACTGATACAACTGATGCGGATAATCCGTTGACTGTTACAGGTACTCCAAGTGCAGATGGCACAACTAAGGATTACAAGGTAACTATTGACGGTACTAAAGTTGCTACGAAGACTAAATTGTCTTATAAAGCAAATGATGGTACAGCTAAACAAGTATCCTTGGCTGATGGATTGAACTTTAAAGATGGCACGTTAACGACTGCTACTATCGATGATGCAGGCGTTGTTAAATATGATGTAAAAACAGCGGCTATTACAGCTGGTACAGATGGCACTATTACAGGCCCTGCTACTGATGGTGTGGCAACAGCTAAGAATGTAGCAGATGCTATTAATGCAGCTAAAAAAGCATCTAAAACAGAAATCACTGCTAATGATGATGAAGCAGCTAACGCAACAACTGGTAATGTAAAATTAACATCTACAACGGCTGCAGATGGTCATACAGTATATAATGTAAAACTTAATGATACATTGACATTTGGTACTGGTGCTAATGCTATTGTTATTGATGGTACAGCTGGTAAAGCTACTATTGGTAGTGCAGCTATTGATGGTGTAAATAATACAATTACAACAGGTGGTAATAAGGCGGTAACGTTAGATGGTACTACTGGTACTATTACAGGTAAAGCTGCTAATATTGGTGGCGTTACAGTAGATGGTACCAATAACCATGTAACAGGACTCGCTAATACGACTTGGGATGGTAATGCTGTATCTGGCCGTGCTGCTACCGAAGATCAATTGAAAGTAGTAGCTGATGCTGCAGCTAACCAAACATGGCAAATTACAGCCGATAAGGATGCTGCTACATCTGGTAAACAAACTGGTACTAAGACAGATGCTAAAGTAGGTAAAGATGCAAAGGTTACTATGATTGCTGGTGAAAATATCACCATCAACCAAAATGAGCGTGACTTCACATATTCCTTGAATAAAGACCTTGTCAATATGAACTCTGCAAGCTTCAATGGTACCGGTAATAACACAACGGTTATCAATGGTGATTCTATTACACAAACTGCGGGTACTCAAACCAATACATCTACTGCAGCTGGTAATACAGTAGCAGATGGTACTAAGTCTACAGCAACAACTGCAGATGGCACTAAGATTACGGATGGTACAAAAACAAATACTTCTACAGCAGATAGTACAGTTATCGATGATGGCAATGGTAATAACACAGCTCTTACTAAAGATGGTGTAACTATTACTACTGCAGGTAAAGATAATGTGTCCTTGACTGGGAACGGTCTAGACAATGGCAATAACAAAATTGTTAATGTTGCAGATGGCACAAATGATACTGATGCTGTCAATGTGCGTCAATTAGAGGCTAAAACTAAGGCTTCTACTACTGAATTAACTGCTAATGGTGGTGAAAGTGCGGGCAGCACTACAGGCAATATTGTATTGACTAAGAAAACTGCTGCTGATGGTCATATCATTTACGATAACAAGTTAAATGATAAGGTTACATTAGGCACGGACCCAACTAAGGCTGTAACTGTAGATGGTACAACTGGTACAATCAAGGCTGGTGATGGTGCTAATGCAGTTGCTATCGATGGCAAAAATGGTTCTGTAAAAGCTGGCGATAAGATTGTTCTTGATGGTAAGGATGGCAAGGCTACAATTGGTACTGTAGGTATCGATGGTAAAGATGGCATTATTACTACAGGTGGTAATAATCCTGTTGCAGTAAATGGCAAAGATGGTGTTGTTACAGGATTAACTAACAAAACTTGGGATCCAAATAATATTGCATCTGGCCGTGCTGCTACGGAAGATCAAGTTAAATCCGCCGTTGAAAATGCTGGATGGAATGCAACTATTGGTACAGAAGGCTCTGGTATTAACAGCACACCAACTGCAACAGCTGAAAAAGTAAAAACTGATGAAACAGTTACTTTCAAAGCTGGCAATAATATGATGGTTAGCCAAGCAGGTAAAACAATTAGTTATGCAGTAAATCCTGAACTGAAGGATATGAAGTCTGCTACATTTAAAGATGCAGCAGGTAATACAACTGTCACAGATGGTAATGGCATAACAATTACATCAGGCAGTGCAAATCCTAACAATCCTAATGCAGGTCCTGTATCCTTGACTAAGGATGGCCTTAATAATGGTAACAATCAAATTAAAGGTGTAGCACCTGGTACAGATGATACTGATGCAGTTAATGTTAGTCAGTTGAAAGCATCTAATGCTAGAATCGGCGACGCTATTGGTCAAGTAGCCGGTGAGGTACAACGCGTAGGTGCGCATGCAGCAGCAATGGCAGCGTTGAAACCAATTCAATATGACCCATTGGAACCAACTCAAGTGATGGCTGGTGTTGGTAACTATCGCGGTGAAACAGCAGCGGCCTTAGGTCTTGCACATTATACAAATGAAGATACAATGTTCAATGTTGGTGTATCTCTTGGTGCAAACCGCAACATGGTCAATGCAGGTGTAACTCACAAATTTGGCTCTAGCCCAGAAAAGAAAAATATTCCTGATCGTTACAAAGCAGGCCCTATTAGCTCTGTGTATGTAATGCAAGATGAAGTATCTAGTCTCAAGAAAGAAAATAGCGAACAAAAGACTGTTATCGCAGATCAAGCAGCTCGTCTCAATACGTTGGAAGCAGAAAATGAACGTCAACGTCAAGAGTTAGCTGAAACTAAACAAGGTTTAGAGGACTTGCGTGCAGCAGTTAGCCAATTGTTAGCATCTAAAGGCTAGTAATTGATAGTTCGTATCAAAATCTAGGCTAATATAAAGTCTGATCAGAAATAAAAGAACCTCTTATATACTGATATACCTAGTAGGGTATATTCGGATACTATAAGAGGTTCTTTTTTGCAATTTTGATATAGATTATTAAATATAATCATGATATATGAATGACTTTTCATATATTGTTGTGATATAATACAGAAG
>OGJO01000810.1_pt1 | contig 15410 bp, 9 predicted proteins | sample 1572121 | NCBI WGS metagenome assembly OGJO01 (sample SAMEA2582081, study PRJEB24529) | metagenome | biome: Human gut stool | place: China | collected 2011
GTAGCTGTTCTTGTAGAACTGCTCGTCCTTACCGGCGGCGCAGGCGGCGTTGTAGTCGGCCACGGTCTGCTCCAGGTCGGTCAGGCCGAAAGCCTTGGCGCAGTCGGCCAGGCTGCCCTTGACGGCCCAGCCGCGCTGGATGGCAATGTCCATGTGCTCGTCCAGGTTGGGCAGCAGCTCCTCGGTGTAGCCGGTGGAACCGACGTACCAGTCGGCCGGGTTGCCGAAGTAGGCCAGAACGCCCTTGTCGCGGCACTCCTCGTACATGGTCTGGTCCACCACGGCGTAGTACTTGCCCACGCGCAGGGACATCTCACCGCCCAGAGCCAGCGGACGGTCGGCCAGGTACTGCTCGTTCATGAAGCGGTCGCCGTTGGGGTCCACCATCAGGCCGCCGTAGATGGCAAAGCGCAGGGTGTCGTTGGAGCGCACCATGGAGCGGCCGCGCTCTTCCATCTTGCCGTTCACGCCGCCAAACTCGTTGCAGCACAGGGCCCAGTTGCGGTCGGCGATGCCGCCGGCCTCGATGACGATGTCGTAGCCCTTGCCGTCCGACAGCTCGTTGCACAGGGGCCAGACGTTGATGTTGCCAAAGTGCTCGTGCAGGCGGTCCTGGTTGCCGGCATAGCCGCCGGTGGCGATCAGCACAGCCTTGGCGTTGTACTGGATGTAGGTCTTGTTCTCGGTGTCCTTTGCGATGACGCCCACCACCTTGTCGCCGTCCATCACGGGCTTGACGGCCTCGCGGCAGACCTCGAACACGCCGCCGTCGGCGGTGAACTTGTCCACCAGCGGCTGGAAGCGGTCGGTGCCCTTGACCTGAGTGCCCTGCAGGTCGGCAAAGTTGTGGCGTGCGCGGAAGCCCATGCCGTAAGCGTCGCGGCGCAGGCCCATGTTGACGCCGTTGTCCATGAAGTTGGACACCACGCGCTCACCGGCGCTGACGCACTTGTGCAGCAGAGCGCCGTTCACAGTGCCCTTGGAGAAGCCGTACTCGCAGTTGAACAGGGTCTCCACGGAGACGGTGGCGTTCTCGGCAGCCTGCACGCGGGTCTCGGCCAGAGCGGGACCACCGGCCACAGAGCCGTTGGACACGCCGCAGGAGCTGCCCTTTTCCAGCAGGATGGTCTTGACACCGGCAGCCTGCAGCTCCAGAGCGGCCATGATGCCGGCAGCGCCGCAGCCCACGACCACAGCGTCGGCATCTTCCTGAGAGGTGACGGTGATCACGTCTGGCTCCTCGTTGGCCTCCACGTCCACAGACACGGTCACGGTGGTGCCGGAAGCCTGGGACATGCAGTCGGCCACAGCGGTCTTGACGGCATTGGAGGTGATGGTGGCACCGGACACGCCGTCCACGCTGCAGGTCTGGGCGCTCAGGATGTTCTCCTTCATCTTGTCGCCGATGTCGGCACCGATGCCCTTGGTCTCGCCGGACACGTCGATGACGATGTCCTCGATCTTGTCCTTGCTGAAGGTCACGCTGACCTTGACGTCGGACTCGATGCCCTTGGCGGTAGCCTCGTAGGTGCCGGGGGTGTACTGGCCGGCAGCACCGGAAGTGGAAGCGGAAGCAGAGCCGGAGGCGGCATTGCAGGCGGACAGAGCGCCGGCGGTGACACCGCTCATGGCGGCGGCAGCGGCGATCTTCAGAAAGCCTTTGCGGGAGATCTTGTTCATAGTGGTTTCCTTCTCTTTCTCTTCTTGTGTCTCTTTGCGATTTTTGGCCCTGCTCTGTGAAAAAATCTGCACAGAACCAACAAAAACAGTTTAGCATACCTGTGAAAAGTATGTCAATCAATTTGGGGGCACGGAACGCCTTAAACTTTGTTAAACATTTGGCGCAGGTACGGCCCGGTCAATGGAGAAAAATGCAGGCTCTGCGGGGATTTTTGCCAAAAACAATGCACGGAAATGTTGCGCAGGTGTTGCGGGTATGTTACAATTGAGTTGCACACAGAAGCCGGCCAGCCACGACCGGCAGAACGGCAGCAAACGCTGTCACGGAAAGGGAGATTTTGGTATGAAGGTGGCAATGATCGGGCACAAGGACTTCCCGTCCCGTTCGGGTGGTGTGGAAGTCATGGTCGGCGGGCTGGCAACCAGCCTGGTCCGGCGCGGTTATGAGGTCACGGTGTACAACCGCGGCCTGCAGAAGGGGCACAATGTTTACACGACCGAGGGCGTGCAGGCCCGCCGCATCTTTACCTTTCAGAAGGCGTCGCTGAATGCCATGGTCTATTCGTTCCTGGCCACCTTTGACGCCCTGACGCGGGACTGCGATGTGATCCACTACCACGCCATCGGCCCATCGGTGCCGCTGGTGATCGCCAAGCTGTTCGGCAAGCACACGGTGTGCACCGTGCACGGGCTGAACTGGAAGGTGGACAAGTGGGGCGGCTTTGCCAGCGCCTACCTGAGGCTGGGCGAGCGGGTGGCCGCAAAGTATGCGGATGATCTGGTGGTGCTGTCGGAGAGCGAGTGGAACTATTTTCAGGAGAAGTACGATCGTACCGCCATCCTCATCCCCAATGCGGTGCAGATGCGCCAGCCGCTGCCCTGCAACCTGATTCGCGAAAAATACGGGCTGGAAGCCGGGAGCTACATTCTGTATGTGGGCCGCATCTCGCCGGAAAAGGGCCCGCTGGACCTGGTGGAGGGCTATCTGAAAGCCCACACGGACAAAAAACTGGTGCTGGCCGGCCCCTTTGCGGAGACCGAGTACTGCACCACGGTGCAGGAGAAGATCGCGGGCAACCCCAACATCATCACGACGGGCTATGTGGTGGGCGACGCGCTGCTGGAGCTGTACAGCAACTGCGCCCTGTTCGTGCTGCCCAGCCACACCGAGGGCCTTTCGCTGTCGCTGCTGGAGGCGCTGTCGCTGGGGGTGAAGTGCCTCGTGAGTGACATCCCGGAGAACACCACGGTGACCGCCGACTACGGCACCGCGTTCCGCACCGAGGACACCGACAGTCTGGCCCGGGCGCTGGAGCGGGACACCGCCCGGCCCCTCACGCCGGAACAGCGCGAGGCACAGGTGGACTATGTGCGCACCAACTTTGATTATGATGTCATGCTGGATCGGTACGAGGAAGTGTATCACCATGTGATCGGTGACCCGCTCAAGGAGATACCTTCGCAGGCCAAGGCACACCGCAAGGCCGCAGCCGCCCAGGGAGGCGCAGCATGATAAAGGAAGAACAGAACCCGGTCGGGCCGGTCCTGACCGCGGCCGAAAGCCGCCGCCGGGTGCTGCACAACATGTGCTCGTCGCTGTTGTACAACCTGTCGGTGATCCTGTTCGGCCTGCTGCTGCCGCGGCTGTACCTCACCAGCTTCGGTTCGGAGCTCAACGGTCTGGACAGCACCATCAAGCAGATCTTTTCCTGTTTGACTCTGCTGGAAGCGGGCGTGGGCCTGGCCTCGCAGCAGGCCTATTACCTTCCGGTGGCCGTGGGCGACGGGAAAGCCATCAACGGCATTTTTTCGGCCACGCATCACTATTACCGCCGCACCGGTATCGTGTATCTGCTGGTCACGGTGGTGTTTGCGCTGCTGTACCCCCTGTGCATCAACACAGTGCTGTCCTACGGCACCGTGAGCCTGATCGTGGTGTTCTACGGCATCCCGGGCATCGTGAGCTATCTGGTGCAGGGCAAATACCGCTCCTTTATGGAAGTGGAAGGCAAAAACTATGTGATCACCTACATCACCACGGCCACCATGGCGGCGGGCAACCTGCTGCGCATGCTGGCGCTGCTGTTTACCCGCAGCATCCTGTTGGTGCAGGTGACCTACTGCGTGCCTTCGGTGTTCCAGGTGCTGGTGCTTACGGCCTATATGCGCAAAAACTATCCGTGGCTCAACGCGCACGATACCCCCAATCTGGAGGCGCTGGCCCAGCGCGGCTCGGTGCTGGTGCATCAGCTCACGGGCATCGTGTTCAACAACACCGACACGATCCTGATCTCCAGCCTGTGCGGTCTGGCGTCGGCCAGTGTGTACACCATTTATATGCTGTTTTTCTCCAACATCGAAAAGCTGTTCTACTCGATCGTCAACAGCATCAGTTTTCGGCTGGGGCAGCTGTTCTATGTGGTGGAGCCGGAAAAGTTCAAGCGGCTGTACCGGCTGTACGATGCCCTTTACCTTTCCGCGGCCTTTGCACTGTTCACGACCGTGGCTGTGTTCCTGATGCCCATCATCGCGCTGTACACGGCGGGCGTGACCGATGCCGAGTACCTTGACACCCGCCTGCTGGTGCTGTTCACGGCGGTGGAGCTGCTGTCCAGTGCAAAGCAGCCGTTGGGGATGCTGCTGAACATCAGCGGCCGCTTTGAAGAGACCCGGCAGCAGGCCCTGATCGAGATGGGCATCAACCTGCTGGTGTCGGTGATGTCGGTGCTGCGGTTCGGCATCGCGGGCTGCCTGTTCGGCACACTGGCGGCGCACCTGTACCGCTATACGGCGTTGATCCTTTTTACCCGGACCAAAGTGCTGGGAGAGTCGCCGGTGGGCGATTTTGTGCGGCTGGGCGTCAACGGGCTGCTCTGCTTTGTGCTGCTGTACCTGCTGGGATTTGACCGCTGCTATGGCGGCGGCTACCTGATGGTGTGCCTGAAGGGTGCGTTGTTCGGGCTGTGGGTGCTGCCGCTGTTCCTTGTGGTGAACGCGGTGCTGGACTGGCGCAATGTGGACACCCTGCGCGGGCTGCTGCACACGCTTACGATCAAAAAAGGAGCGACGGAGGAAAAACACGATGCGGAATGAAGAAACGATGTGCGAGGGCCTGCTCTCGGTCGTGATCCCGGTGTACAACATCCGGGACTATGTGGAGCGCTGTGTCCGCTCGGTGCTGGCGCAGCCGGATGTGCCGCTGGAAGTGCTCATCGTGGATGACGGCAGCACCGATGACAGCGGCGCGGTGTGTGACGCACTGGCGGCGGAGGACAGCCGGGTCACAGTGATCCATAAGCCCAACGGTGGCCTGTCGGACGCCCGCAATTACGGGCTGTGCCATGCACAGGGCGAGTATATCCTGTTCATGGACGGTGACGACTGGCTGACAGAGAACGTTTGCCCCGGCCTGCTGCAGATGGCGCTGCAGGACCGGGCCGATGTGGTCATCGGCAAGGTGCATTTTCTGCGCGAGGAACCGGTGATGACCCGCTGGGAAGAAGCGGTGGAAGAAAACTTCACCTTTCACACCGTTTACACCGGTAAGGAGTATCTTTTGAAATGCCTGCAGACCGGCGGCCTGCGGGTGGAAGTGGGGCGGCACCTGTACCGCACCGGCTTTTTGCGGGCGAACGGCCTGCAGTTCTGCAAGGGCATCCTGCACGAGGACGAGGAGTTCACGCCGCGGGTGCTGCTGCAGGCGCAGCGGGTGGTGCTGACCGGGCAGGAGATCTACTATTACGATAACTGCCGCGCTGGTTCCATCACGCACGCGGAAGGGTTGAGCACCCGCCGTGTTCAGGACCGGCTGCGCATCTACGACAGTCTGGCGGAGATCTACCGTACGGTGACCCCGCGGGCGCTGCGCCGCCGCCTGCAGGATGACCTGTGCTGGAAGTATCTGGACTGCGCGGCGCGGTTCGATTGCAGGACCCTGCCGGGCTACCGCCCGCAGCGGTTGCGGATGCTGCAGTTTGCCTGCACGCCCCGCCGCCGGGCCAAGGCAGCGCTGTTTGCCCTCTCGCCGGAGCTGTTCCGGCGGGTGATGAATCATTGACCCATTGACGAGGAAAGGCAGAAGAGCATGGCGCAACATGCAAGAATAAAACGAACGCCCCCGCCGGACGGCGCACGCCGCCGATGGTGGCAGAACCGGCTGCTGCAGCTGCTGGCGGCTTTTGTGCTGCTGTGCGGCGTGGCAGCCGCCGGATTGAAACTGTATACGGATTATACGAATAGTCATTTTCAGGTGACCTTTTACCGGGTGACCTCCAGCCATGTGTCGGAAAAGCTGCGGGTCCTGTTTTTGTCGGACCTGCACCTGCGGGAATACGGCGAGCACAACGAGGAGCTGATCCAGACCGTGCAGGAGCTGGACCCGGACCTGATCCTGCTGGGCGGTGACCTTGTCACCTTCCCGAACCCGGAGTATGAGAATATGCTTTCGCTGTGCCGCAGCCTTGCCGATGTGGCCCCGCTGTACGGGGTGCTGGGCAACCACGAAAGCGAGATGATCTACGGCGGGGTGGATGACCAGCTGGCCGAAAAATTTTCGGAGGCCGGGGTGCAGCTGCTGCGCAATGAGACCCGCACCATCCAGATCGGGGAAAACAACGTGGAGCTGATCGGGCTGGAAGGTGCCCTGAAGGACTTTTACAAATACGGTGCCAGCGACTGTGTGGAGAGCCTGAGCCGCCAGTACGACACCTTCCGCATCTGCATCAACCATGTGCCCATGGCCTTTGTGGACTACATGCAGGATGCGCCCTTTGACCTGGCGCTGGCCGGGCACACCCACGGCGGCCTGATCCGCCTGCCGGTGGTGGGGCGGCTGTACACCGCAGAGGAGGGGCTGTTCCCGGAGTATGCGGGCGGCATGTACCAGCTGGACAGCGGGGCACCCCTCATCGTGGGCTGCGGCCTGGGCGACTCCAACCAGATCCCCCGCGTATACAATCCGCCGGAGCTGGTTCTGGTGGATGTGAACTGGTACTGAGATGAACGAACTTGAAAGGAGGCCCGGAGACGTGGTGACAAAGATCAAGCAGATCTTCAAACAGGCTGTGCTGCGCTTCTGGAGCCTGCGGGTGCCGTTGATCGTGGTGTGCATCCTGCTCGCGGCACTGCTGTGCACCGCACAATATCAGGACAGCAGCCGGGTGGCCTCGGCCCAGATGACCCTGAACTACTCCGAGGCATCGCATGGGCTCAACCCCAACCGCACCCGGTTTACGACTACCGACCTGACCTCCGACGAGGTGCTGCAGAGCACCCTGTACAACGCCGGACTGGAAGGTCAGATGACGGTGGAACAGCTGCGCAAGGCCATTACGGTGGAACCCACCGATGTGACCAATGTGAGCAGCTCGGAAAACTACATCACCACCAGTTGCAGCATCAGCCTGCAGCTGGAAGAACCCTGCCAGCACCTGACCGCAGCCACGCTGCTCCGGATCTTCTGCGGCAGCTACAAGGATTATTTCATGGAGCACTACGGCGAGAACCAGAGCGTGTTCTCCTGCACCATGCCGGATTACTTTGACACCGAGCCGTATCTGCGCCTCAAGAGCCTGACGCTGCGGGCCAACCAGCTGGACCGCTACCTCACGGCCCGTGTCAGCGAGAACAAGAGCTATCAGGACGCCACCACCGGCAACACCTTCCTGAGCCTGTCCAAGCAGATCCAGAACGTGATCAACTACGAGATCCCGCGCATCCAGGCCTATATCCTGCGGGGCGGCCTGTCGGCGGATGTTTCTTCCCTGACGGCCATGCTGCAATACAAGCTGCAGATCGAGCAGCTGGACTATCAGAAGCAGATGGCCTACTACAACTCCGACAATCTGGGCATTGGCCTGTACGATGAGAGCATGAGCGCCATCGTCATGATCCCCACGCTGGACGAGAACAGAGAGTTCTATATGTCCCGCACCAAAACGGCGCTGGACACCATGGCCAGCGACGCCGACGGTGCCCTGGCGGAGGCGACCTCCCATCAGGATGTGATCACCACCACCCAGTATGTGGTGCAGCAAATGCAGACCATGAGCGACCCGGCGGGCCTGACCACGGTGAACGCCATGCTGCAGGAACTGGAAACCACCATGGATCAGATCCAGCAGGCACTGCGGGTGACGGATGCCTCCTATATCATCTATAAGACCCAGAACTACCTGGTGTTCAACTATGCGGCCGGCTCCTTTGTGCAGCAGATCGGCCTCAAGCGGGTGATCGTGGAAATGGCAGTCTTTGTGGTGCTGTGCTTTGGCCTGTGCATGGTGCGCACCGCCCGGCAGATCCGGAAGGAGGAACAGCGTTGAAAAAGTTTGATATCCTGCGCTACCTCCGGCGGTTCTTTGCACTGGTGCTGGCCGTGACCATGGCGGGCACAGTGGTGGTGTACTGGTACTGCAAGAACAACCAGACCTACACCGCCAGTGTGAACATCAAGTACCTGCACGACGGCATCAAGGACGGCTTTGCCCCGGACGGCACCGCCATGAACGTGGACGAGATCTATTCTTCCAAGGTCATCTCGCAGGCCATGGAGAGCCTTGGGCTGCAAAGCGGCATCAACCTTGTGCGCTCCCACTGCACGGTGGAAGAGCTGATCCCGGACGACCAGAAGGCCCTGCAGGAAGCTCTCATCGACAAGGGGGAAGAGTCTACCTACTTCCCGGACGAATACAAGGTGACGCTGGTGGTGGACGGCAGCCTGGGTGCGAGCTACGCCCGCCGGGTGCTGGATGCCATCGTCAGCAGCTATTCCACCATCTACACGGAGGAATATGTGGAGCTGCCCCTGACCATGAACCCCTCCAGCGGCCTGCTGAACAGCGGCTACGACTATTACGAGTGCGTGGACGTGCTGTCGTCCGACACCACCGAAGTGCTGAACTATCTGGAGGATAAAAAGACAAACTATCCCAATTTCCGCTCTTCGGTCACGGGCTATTCCTACGAGGACCTGTACGATATCTATAAGATGCTGTACGACTACGAGATCCCGTCGCTGTACGCGAATGTGATGACCGGGCCGCAGGTGCGCAACGCCGACAAGTTGTGCCGCAACCTGACCCAGAGCATCGAGAGCAGCGTGCAGAACGAGCAGGTGTATCAGGAGCGGGAAGCCTACCTCAGCGGCCTGATCCAGAACTACTCGGAGAAGAACCGCGACCTGATCAACTACCATTACCACAACGACGCCAACGACAGCGGCACCGACTACATTCTGAAGAACGTAGAGGCCTACGATGACAACCAGAGCAAGCAGATCACCTACGATTCGCTGATTTTGGAGTATGTGGAGATCGACAAGACCCTGCGCAGCAGCGCCATCCGCAGGGCCTACACCCAGCAGCTGCTGGACACCTTCCAGGCAGCCGGCGGGGTGGGCGGCGATGAGGCCTCCCATGCCGCGATCGAGTCGGAGATCAACAAGTACGAGCAGACGCTGGTGGACTACTACCAGATCGTGAGCCAGACCAGCATGGAGCACAACCGCTCCCTGAGCGCGGACTATCTGCAGACCACCAGCTCCACCAGAGTGTGGCCCAGCATCAACACCAAGCTGTATCTGGCCATCGGCTTTGTATTCTTCTTCCTCGTGGGCTGCGCACTGGCCGTTGTGGTGGGCCGTTCCCGCGACTTTTTGGAATACTTTATGTATGTGGACAAAAAGACCGGTCTGCCCAACCGCGACCGTGTGGATGCCATGATGGCACGGCTGGAAAAGCAGGGCCTGCTGCCCAGCCACTTTACCTGCATGTGCTTCCAGTTTACCAGCCTGAACCACCTCTCGCGGGAGTATGGTTACTCGGTGGGCAACCATGTCCTGCGGGACTTTGCCGGGCTGGTGGCGGCCCTTGGCACCGAGGAGAGTTTCATCGGTTCCAACGGTGCGGGCCAGATCGTGGGCCTCTTCCGGGAATGCAACGCCGTCAAGGCGGAGGCCATTCTGGAAGTGCTGGACGAGCAGATCCAGGAGTACAACAGCCTGAACCCGGATTACGTCATCGAGTACAAGGCAGCCAGTGCCACCTCGGATGACGAAAAGGAATTCAACATCCGGGATCTGCTGCGCTGCGCATTCAAGAAGCTGCGGGATGCCAATAAGCCGCAGCCGGAGACCGCACACGAGACGGTGTAAAAAAGATAAGGAGGCGGCAGTCATGCTGCAGAATCAACGGGCCTGCCAGCTCGTCCGTTCCAAAACCGGCTGTGAGCCGCTGGCACTTGCCGTGGCGTGGGGTGCCCGCACGGCGGGCCGTTGTGCCGCCGGGGTGCTGGGAGCCGTGAAGCATCAGCGCTTTTCCGACCAGCAGCTGGAGACCTTTGCCGCCCGCGCGCCGGGCATCTGCCCGAAGCCGGTGTGCGATGCCGGGGAGCCCTGCCCGCTGCCGCCGCAGGACGATGCGGTGGATGTGTCGGTGATCGTGCCGGTGCACGACGGGGAGCGCTTTTTGCGCGCCTGTCTGGACAGCATCCTGCACCAGAACACCACTCGCCGCCTGCAGGTGCTGGCGGTGGAGGACGGCTCCACCGACGGCAGCGGGGCCATTCTGGCCGAGTACGCCCGGCAGGGAGGGGTCACCGTGCTGCACCCGGAGCAGGGCGGCAGCGCGGCCCGCGCCCGCAACACCGGCCTGGCCCGGGCGGTGGGCCGCTGGGTCCTGTTTGTGGATTGCGATGACTGCCTGCTGCCGGACGCAGTGGAGACGCTGCTGGCGGCGCAGGCGCGTACCGGGGCGGATATCGTGCAGGGCGGCTGGCAGTATTGCGACGAAGCCGACACCCGCGGTGCGGTGCAGCAGTACGCAGAAGCGTGCTACACCGGCCCCCGGCGGCTGGATGTGGTGGAGCTGCCCGGCACTCCCTGGGGCAAGCTGTACCGCCGGACCCTGTTTGAACGGGTACGGTTCCCCTCCGGGTACACCTGTTTTGAGGATGCCATGATCCATTTCTGGGTCTTTCCGCGGGCGAAGTGCATTGTTTCGACAAAACCTGTGGTATATTTGTGGCGCAAAAATACAATGGGGCTCACCGCGACCTCCCAGAATACGGCCAAAGCATTGCAGGCCTACTGGGTGGCTGAAGAAATGCTGGACGGTGCGGTGCGTCTGGGCCTGCCGCAGGATGCGCTGTTTGCCTGCAACCTGATCCTGCAGCTGGCCAATTACTGCTATGTGTGTGTGGCCGGTCTGCCGGAGGCGGACCGGCAGACGGCCTTTGCCTGCTGCTGCCTGCTGTACCGCCGGTGGGCAGCGAAGCTGCCGGACCCCCGGACGCTGCCCTATGCCGTGCGACTGGCACAGCGGGCGCTGGAACAGGCGGACTATGGGCTATGGCAGCTGCAGGGCAGACTGTTCCAGCTGATCAACTGACCGGTTTACACCGGCACGGAAAGCGAGGTGGACCGCGTGCAGGATGTTTCCAAGATCCTGACCCGGAAATATTACGGCAAAAAAGACCCGTTCCGCAGCCGGGAGTTCCGCCAGCCCCGCTGGATGGAACTGCTGGCGGTGCTGCTGTTCACCGTGTCCGGGCTGGGCGAAGGCAAAAGCATCAATGCGGTGCTGGGCGGTCTGCCCAAGGCGGTGACGCTGGCCTTTGTGGGGCTGGCCGGGCTGGAATTTTTCATCCGGGGCGATTTTGACCGGTTGAAAAAACTGGCCGGGCCGTCCGGGCTGTACATCCTGTATCTGGCGGTGCTTGCTGCCTGGTCCATGTTCATCTGGGTGCGCAACTTCACGGCCTTTGCCTCCATCACCCGCGGCGTGGAAAAGATCCTGTATCAGAGCATCGCCACGGTGGTGGCCATCTGCTGCGTGTACCTGTACGGGCGGTTCAGCATCGACCTGTTCACCATCGGCATCTGCTGCGCAAACCTCTTCATCCTGTTCAGCGAGGTGCCCGCCTATGGTGTGGGCGAGAGCGTGAGCTCCCTGCTCACCAGCATCCTGTCGCTGGGCAACAACACCTATGGCTATGCCGAGCGGCTGGAGATCCACGAGGTGACCTTTCTGGAGGGCATCTTTGTGCTGTACTACCTGTTCTTTTCGCCAAAAGAAACCAAGCAGCAGCGCACCCGCAACTGGGTGCTGGCGGGCTGCTCCTTCTTTTTTGTACTGGCGGGCATGAAGCGCATCCTGCTGCCGGCACTGGTGGTCTCGGCGTTCTATATCTGGGCGCTGCGCCGCAGCAAAGCCAAGGAAAAGCTGATCATGCTCACCGGCGCGGCCTGGGTGACCTTGTTCTGGGTGTATCTGTATCTGGTGCACACCGGGGCCATCTCCCGCATCCTGAACGCGGTGGGCGTCAACATGATGGGCCGCGATTACATCTGGAGCCTGGCCAAGGACTACTATCAGTTTTCGCCTACCTTCATCGGGCTGGGGTTCGAGGCGGTGGACGCCATGGTCACCCGCTTTTATGAGATCGGCCTCATTGATGTGGCCTACCCGCTGCATAACGATATCCTCAAGGTGTTCGTGGAACTGGGCTTTCCGGGGCTGTGCTTCTGGTGTGCGTTCCTGTACCTGATCCTGCCCTGGTTCTGGACCAAACGCTACGGGCCCGAGGCCGGCATCCTGTATTTTGCCATCCTCAACCCGCTGTCCATGACCTACCTCACCGACAACACGGCCTTTTATTTCTGGTGTACCATGGGTCTGCGCATGATCCCGCTGGCGGTCTGCTGCTTTGCAAAGCCGATGGAGGACCCTGCCGCCCAAAAACAGACATGGCAGCCGCCCTCGGCGCAGGAGGTGCAGCGGCGCATCCGGGCACAGTACCGGGAGAAAGGAAGTTCTTCATGATCCATATCCTGCAGTCGGTCAGCAACATGGACCGGGGCGGCATCGAGTCGATGCTGATGAACTATTACCGGCATCTGGACCGCACGCGGTTCCAGTTCGATTTTCTGGTCAACAAGAAAAAGCCCGGCTTTTTTGATGACGAGATCCGCGCACTGGGCGGGCGCATCTTCCAGAGCCCGGGCGTAGCCCCGCAGAGCTACCCGGCCTACCTGCGCTCTATGCAGCAGCTGCTGGCCCAGCACCCGGAGATCAAGGTGCTGCACGCCCACAACGAGGCCATGCAGCTTTTTGCACTGGAAGGCGCTAAAAAGGCGGGCCTGCCGGTGCGCATTGCCCACGCCCACAACACCCGTCTGCCCAAGGACGCCAAGCTGCCGATCAAATGGTTCTGCAAACAGTTCATTCCCGGCGCGGCCACCGATTACTGGGCCTGCGGGCGGGAGGCCGGCATCTACTACTTTGGACAGAGCGCGTGGGATGCCCGGGGCGTGACCCTGCGCAACGCCATCGACCTGGACCGCTTTGGCTACCGGCCGGAGGTGCGGGCAAAGCTGCGGGCAGAATATGGCCTGAACGATAAGCTGGTGGTGGGCTGTGTGGCCCGCCTGATGGCGCAGAAGAACCACACCCGCCTGCTGGACATCTTTGCGGCCCTGAAAAAGGTGCGGCCGGACAGCTGCCTGCTGCTGGTGGGCGAGGGCGAGCTGCGGGCCGAGCTGGAAGCCAAGGCCGCCCGGCTGGGCATTGTGCAGGATGTGAAGTTCCTGGGCGTGCAGAGCGACACCTCCGTCTGGTATCAGGCCATGGATGTGTTCGTGATGCCCTCGCTGTTTGAGGGCCTGCCCGTGGTGGGCATGGAAGCGCAGGCGTCCGGTCTGCCCTGCGTGTTCTCCACCGGCGTCACCGAGGAAGTCCTGCTGCGGCCGGACAGCTGCCGCATTTCGCTGGAACAGCCGGACGAAGCATGGGCCGCAGTGCTGAAGGATGCGGATCGTGATCTGCCCGACCGTGCGCAGGCGGCGGCACAGGTGCGGGCTGCCGGGTACGACATCCGGCAGGAGACCCTGCGCCTGCAGCAGCTGTACACCGGCCTGATCGCCAAAAGGGGTGCCGCACATGCCTGAGATCAGTATGATTGTTCCGGTTTATAACGTAGAGCAATATCTCCCGGCGGCACTGGACTCTCTGCGGGTCCAGACCTGCCCGGACTGGGAGGCCATTCTGGTGGACGACGGTTCCCCGGACGGCTGCGGGGCGCTGTGTGATGCGGCCGCCCGGCAGGATGCCCGCTTCCGGGTGATCCACCAGAAGAACGCCGGGGTCGGCGCGGCCCGCAATGCCGGGTTGGCTGCAGCCCGCGGCACCTATGTGCAGTTTCTGGACAGTGATGACGCACTGGAGCCCCAGATGGTGGAGGTGCTGTGCCGCACGGCAAAGCAGACGGATGCGGACCTGATTATGTTCGGCGGCTATGAGGAGCACTACGCGGCCGACGGCACCCGTACCGGCTGCACCGACATTGCCCCGGTTCTGGAAGGGGTATACCGGGGCGACCCCTGCCCGCAGCTGTTCCCGCAGCTGTCGGCCATGTCGCTGGTCACGCGGCAGCTGTTCCGCCGCCGCTGCATCGAGGAAGGCCGCTGTCGCTTTACCGATCATAAGATCGCGGAGGACGCGCTGTTTTTCGTGTCCTTTTACCGGCAGCACCTGCACTGTGTGGTGGGCATCCCGGAAAAGCTCTACCGCTATAAGCTGCGTGCCTCGGGGTCGGCCTCCCAGAGCTACCACCCGGAGCGGCTGGCCGATAACTTTTACCTCTCGGACGCGGTGGAAGCCGTGGCAAGGGACTGGGGCCTGAACGACGACCCCGCCTGCCGCCGGGCTGTAAACCACAGCCGGGTGCTGGACCTGCAGCTGGGCATCAAGAATGTCTGTCTGGGGCCGCTGAGCTTCCGGCAGCGCACCGCATGGCTGCGGCAGGCGTTGCGCATCCCGGCGGTGCGAGCCGCTGTGCGGGACATGCCCCTGCAGGACGCCCGCAGCCGCAACGACCGCATCAAACTGGCCTTGCTGAAGGTGCGGCTGTGCGCGGTGGTCATTGCCCTGTCCAACTGGAACAACCGCCGCTGAAAAGACGAAACAACAAAAGCGCCCCTGTGCACCGGATGGGTTCCGTGCACAGGGGCGCTGTATTTTATAAGGGAAAAGCGGGGGCTCAATCGTCGTCGCTGTCCAGCTTGAGCACGGCGGTAAAGGCCTCGCTGGGCAGGGAAACGCTGCCCAGCTGACGCATCTTCTTTTTGCCTTCCTTCTGCTTTTCCAGCAGCTTCTTTTTGCGGGAGATATCGCCGCCGTAGCACTTGGCCAGCACGTCTTTGCGCATGGCTTTGACTGTCTCGCGGGCGATGATCTTGCCGCCGATGGCAGCCTGCACCGGGATCTCGAACAGGTTGCGGGGGATGTTGTCCCGCAGCTTTTCGCAGATGCGGCGGCCCTTGGCGTAGGCGTTATCCCGGAACACGATCATGGACAGCGCATCCACGGGGTCGCCGTTGAGCAGGAAGTCCAGCTTGACCAGGTCGCTCTCGCGGTACTCCTTGAACTCGTAGTCGTAGCTGGCGTAACCGCGGCTGCGGCTCTTGATGGCGTCAAAGAAGTCGTACACGATCTCGCCCAGCGGCATGGCATAATGCAGGTCTACGCGCACATCGTCCAGATACTTCATGTCGATGAGGGCACCGCGCTTGTTCTGGCACAGATCCATCAGGCCGCCCACATAGTCGTTGGGGGTGTACAGGTGCACGTCCACAAAAGGCTCTTCCTGCTTGACGATGTTGGAGGGATCCGGGTAGCTGGAGGGGTTGTCGATCATCTCCACGGTGCCGTCGGTCAGGGTCAGACGATAGCGGACGC
>OGJO01000816.1_pt1 | contig 15266 bp, 8 predicted proteins | sample 1572121 | NCBI WGS metagenome assembly OGJO01 (sample SAMEA2582081, study PRJEB24529) | metagenome | biome: Human gut stool | place: China | collected 2011
TCACCCACTTATGAGCAAGCTCATGTGGGCTTAGACCTTTTGACCCTGGTATCATCTAAATCAGAGGATAGTACATCTTTTTATGTAGTGCTGAGGAAAGAAGCAGAATTGATGGGTGACGTGAGAAGGGCAGGATTTGTCAATGTGGCAAAATGTGTGGAAGAAGGAGCTGGAGAGGATGAAACAGATATCTGAGGCAGCGAAAAAGGATCAGATCCTGCATTATTTCAAAACCCAGTGGCCTGTGCTGCTGGCGGTAACAATCTCCGGTCTGATCTATAACCTCGGACTGCTGGCAGGACCGTGGTTTGAGGGCCGGATGACGGGATGCCTGGTGGACATTCTGGGTGGGAAAGCAGGATACCGGGATATGCTGGTGCTGGTGACCGCGTATGTGATGTCTATTGCCATCGTGCAGATCTCCCGTTATATTAAACGTTTTTATGTCAGACGATTTGCTAATAATGTGAATCGTGACATGAAAGAGACCCTTTACCACAGCCTGGTGCACAGAAGCCGTGCCGAACTGGAAGAAGAGGGTGCTGGAAATGTCATGACCAAGGCAATCCTGGATGTGGATGACTGCGCGGAGGGGATGAGGAAATTTACCACAGAGATCTTCGATACCGGTGTGGCACTGGCGGCATATGTGGGAATGTTGTTATTCTATGACTGGCGGCTGGCAATCTTAGGTATGTTGTTTTTACCGGCGTCATATGTGCTGGCGGAGAAGATGAAGCGTAACGTGCAACGCACCGGAGCAGCTTATAAGGAGCAGTCCGGAGATTTAAGCGACGCAACACTGGACAGAGCAACTAACGCTGTTACTTACCGTGTCTATGGCAGAGAGAAAGAGCGGGAGCAGGCCTATGAAGAGAATCTTGCCGCTTATGAAAAATCTGCTGTGAAGGCCAATATCTGGAGTACCGCATTTCCGCCGCTGTACCGGATCATCTCCATGATCGGCGTACTGTTTATCCTGTATTTCGGCAGCAGAAATGTGCTGGGCACCGGCTGGAAATCATGGGATGTGGCAGCGTTTACCACGTTTTTATCCTGCTTTTTGAAGTTAGCCGTGAAATCTTCTCATGCAGCGAAGCTATTCAATGCGGTACATAAAGCCCAGGTCTCCTGGAAGCGTATCAAACCACTGATGAAGGAAGACACTTATGAGGACGACAGCTTGGTACAGAAGCCGGGAATGCTGGAAGTATCTCATGTAAGCTTTGTTTATCCCGGCAGAGAGAAGATCTATGAGGACTTCAATCTGTCCGCTTTCCCGGGACAGATCATCGGTGTCACCGGAGCAGTGGCGTGTGGTAAGTCCACATTGGGTAAGACATTCCTCTGTGAATACCCTTACGAAGGAAGGATACGTTTCCACGGCAAAGAATTATCCGAAATGACCAAAGCGGAGCGCTCCGGCATGATAGGATATTTGGGAGATGATCCGGAGCTGTTCAATGACAGTGTCCGTAACAATATACTGCTGGGCGATGATGACGATCCGGAGAAGTATCTGAAGGCAGTCTGTTTCGACGGTGAAGTGGCAGAGATGGAAGAGGGTATGGACACCATTGTGGGAAATGGCGGCGTCCGGCTCTCCGGTGGACAGGCACAGCGGTTGGCATTGGCGAGAACCCTGTGCCATAAGCGTCCGGTCCTGATCCTGGACGATCCTTTTTCCGCACTGGATCGTGAGACGGAGGAAGAGGTCTTCGCCAATCTGCGGAAGTTTACAGCGAACAGTATCGTGATCCTGCTGTCCCACAGACTCTATCTGTTCCCCGAAATGGATCAGGTGCTGTGGATGGAGGCTGGAAAAGTGACTGCGGGAACCCACGAACAGATCCTTGAAAAGTTCCCGGAGTATGCGAGACTGTATGAAGCACAGGCGGATGGCGCCGATGCACACAGTACGCAGGAGGGAGGTCCGGATCATGCAGAAAAATAAACAGATGCAGAAAAATAAGAGGCAGAATGTGAAAAATGTCCGCAGCGTGATCCGGCAGACTGTGACAGGCTATGCAGGGCTGTCACTGGGAATCCTGTTGGCAGTCGCAGGTGCCATCGTAACCGCGCTTCTGCCGCCCTGGATCCTCGGAAGTATTGTGGATACGATCACCGCAGGAAACACAGTTCCGGTTGCATTGGTGATACTATATTTTGCTTTTACGGTGCTCACCGGTCTGACCGAAAGCCTTCGGGAAGGTCTGCTGACGGTCTTCGGCCAGAAGATCACTCATGCACTGCGGAGCAGCATGATGGAGAAATATACGAACCTGACGGCAGGGGAACTGACGAAGCAGGAGCCCGGTACTATCGTATCCCGGTTCGTAGGAGATGTGGATACGGTGGAGAACCTGTTCGCCTCCGGAATCATCAGTATGTTCGCCGATGCCTGTAAGATTATAAGTATCCTGGTGGTGATCTGGTTAAAAAACAGAGGACTGGCGATCGTACTTTTGGTTCTGCTTCCATTTCTGTATTGGTTCACCCGGACGGTGCAGAAAAACATGCTGAAAGCCCAGATCGAGAATCGTTGCGCCGTGGGCAGAGCATCCGGACATGTGCCGGAGACGCTGCACAATATCCGTACCATTCATACGCTGGGAAAAGAGCGCTACATGGAGCAACGCTATGATGAATATATTGCGGAGAGCTACCGCGCGGTAGATCGCACGAATTTTTATGATGCCATTTATTCCCCGGTGATCCTGATCCTGAATGCTATCGTGGTGGCGGTTGTGATGCTATTTTCTGCCTCCGGTAATGCAAAGGTGCTGACATTGTTCGGTATGTCTGCAGGTACAGCGGTAGCGGTAATTAACTATATCTCACAGATCTTTACCCCTGTGGAGAGTCTGGGAATGGAGATCCAGACCATACAGTCCGCCATTGCGGGCGTGCACCGGATCAATGAATTCTATGCGTTGGAGGAATTGCCGGAGAGAAATTCCGGGGAAAAACCGGCAGAACCACAGAATAGACCGGAAAAACCTTTTGTGGAACTGCAAAATGTGACCTTTAGCTATGAGGATGACGACCGTAAGATTTTGCAGGCTTTAAATTTTCAAGTATATCCCGGAGAACAGGTGACACTGTCCGGAAGAACCGGAGCAGGGAAGAGTACGGTCTTCAAACTGTTGTTGGGACTCTATCAGCCGGGAGAGGGTAAAGTGCTGATTCAGGGAAGAGATGCTTTTCAGATTCCGGAACATGAAAAGCGCAGCCTGTACGGCTATGTGGAGCAGACTTTTCATAGAGTACCCGGTACCGTGAAGGATCAGATCACGCTGTTTGACGATTCTTTTACCATGGAAGAGGTACGGGGGGCTGCAAGAATTGCGGGACTGGATGCGACGATAGAACAATTGGAAAAAGGCTATGACACTCCCTGTACCCAGGAGATCTTCTCCCAGGGACAGTGGCAGCTGTTATCTATTGCCAGAGCTGCGGTGGCGAAGCCGAAGCTCCTTCTGTTGGATGAGATTACGGCAAATCTGGATGCCCAGACCGAGGAAGAGGTGCTGCAGGCACTGAAGCGTGCCTCGGAAGGAAGAACGGTAATCTCAATTTCACATAGAGTAAATGCGGAGACAGGACGGATCATTAACATATAGTAAGATGTAAGATGCCTGACGGATTGCTCCGTGCTGCGCACTCTCACAATCCTGCCCGGTATTCGCATATCGTGAAGCTGACGCTTCCCTTTTATGCGAATATCGGAGCGGGTCATGAAACAAGAACCCCACGTTTGTGCGAGCACAGCGTGGGGTTCTTGTTTATGACCCTGGCATCTTACATAGAAATAAGTCCAAATGCATTTGCCACAGAGCTTAATAAAATAATCGCAGCAAATACCGGGCAGAGATACTTGATCATGAAATTGAATATCTTTTTGCGGCGGAAAGCGGCTTCTCCGTGCATGACTTCTTCTTCCACAGCCTTTACTCCGATGACGCGGGACACCAGTAGACAGATGGTGATGGCAGCAATAGGCATCATCACGGAGTTGGTCAGGAAATCGAAGAAATCAAGGAACTGCATGCCGATGATCTTCACAGCACCAAGCGGTCCGTAACCCAGTGAGGATAACGTTCCCAGTGCCAGCATGATCACACCCATGATCAGGGTAGATTTTTTACGACCCCAGCCAAGCTCGTCCTCGAAAGTAGACACAGCACTTTCGGTAAGTGCAATGGAGCTGGTCATGGCTGCGAACAGTACCAGTACGAAGAACATAATACCTACGAAGGTGCCCATTCCCATGCTGTCGAAGACCTTGGGAAGTGTGATGAACATCAGGGAAGGACCAGCCTGTAAGGTATCGGGATCTCCGCCGGAAAATGCGAACACGGCGGGAATGATCATGAGACCTGCCATGATCGCGATGGCAGTATCAAAGATCTCCACATTTTTCGTGGAACCTTCAATGGAGACATCTTTTTTCATATAAGAGCCGAAGGTGATGAGAATACCCATGGCAATGGACAGAGAGTAGAACATCTGTCCCATGGCAGCTACGACGGTCATCCAGGAGAAATTCGCAGGATTCGGGATCAGGAAATACTTCACGCCGCTCAGTGCTCCCGGTCTGGTAACAGAATAGACTGTGATGACCACGGAGAGCACTACCAGGATCGGCATCATAATGCGGGATACGCGCTCGATACCGTTGCGGACACCGGCGTAGATGATTCCCAGAGTACACAGAGTGAATACGATAAAGCACAGCTCTGTAGAGACACCATTGGAAATAAACGTGGAAAAATAACCGTCTGCTGCCAGATCATGTCCGTGACCCTTGGCATATTCCACCAGATATTTGATCACCCATCCGCCGATGACGGAATAATAAGGAACGATCAGAATAGGAATAATAGCGTTGATCCATCCACCGAAGGACAACCATTTGGATTTCCCGAAGGTATGAAAGGCACCTACGGGGCTTTTGCCTGTCATGCGTCCCAGTGATGTCTCTGCCACGATCATGGTATAACCGAAAGTCAGCGCCAGGATAATATAGATCAGCAGAAAGATACCACCGCCGTATTTGGCTGCCAGATACGGGAAACGCCAGATATTGCCCAGACCTACCGAGGCACCGGCTGCCGACAGGACGAAGCCGATCTTGCCGGAAAAGGAACTTCTGTTATTATTTTTGTGATTCATAGTTTAAACTCTCCCATAAAAAATTGTCGTAAACAGAATAAGTGTAACATAGAAATAAGGAAAATACAGTACGAAACAGTCTGATTGAGAATGGAAAAATTCGATCATGCAAGAGTAAAAATTGAATGGATGCATTTTAATTTTAATATAAAACAATCATTCTGAGGGAAAATACAGAACTGCTATAAATATAAGCCAGCAATGGCACTGCTGAATGACGGTGCATCTGGCAATTTAAAGTATATTTTTTCCTGCATTTCGCATACTAACTGCAACGTTAATGATTAGTAATGCGAGATGATGATTTATCTTACGCAATATGTCATGGAGGAAAAAATGATGAAAGCAACTGGAATTGTAAGAAGAATAGATGACCTGGGACGCATCGTGATCCCGAAGGAGATCCGCCGCACGTTACACATCAGAGAGAGTGATCCGCTGGAGATCTTCACCGACAGAGAGGGGCAGGTCATCCTGAAAAAATATTCCCCCATCGGAGAGATGACCACATTTGCCAAACAGTATGCGGAGAGCCTGGCACAGGTGTCGGGACATGCCACACTGATCGCGGACAGAGACCAGTTCATCGCCGTCTCAGGAGGCTGTAAGCAGCTGTTAAATAAATCCGTGAGCCGTCAACTGGAAGAGAGGGTCAATAATAGAGAGACTGTGATTGCCGCAAAAGGAGACCGCAACTATGTCAACATTGCGGAGGACATTGCCGTGGACTATGCCTGGCAGCTGATCACGCCGATCATCTGCGAAGGGGACATCATCGGAAGTGTGATCCTGTTGGAAAATGACGGGAAGAGCAAAATGGGAGAAGTGGAGCAGAAACTGGCTCTGTCTGCGGCGGGCTTCCTGGGCAGACAGATGGAACAATAATCTTTTCCAAAAATGAAGCAAGCATATTGATTTTCAGTTAAATTATCCATATAATAGAATAGAAAAGTGCAACCAGTTGCAAAAATCTATTCCAGGGAGAAAATATATGGATATTCGCAGAGATTTCTATTTGGAAAAGTTAATAAAAAGAAAGAGCAATGGATTAATCAAGGTGATTACCGGTATTCGAAGATGTGGTAAGTCTTATCTGCTGAATAACATTTTCTATCATCATTTGTTAGATTCCGGTGTGGAAGCAGACCATATCATACGGTTTGCCTTTGATTCTGCGGATGATCTTTACCTGATCGGTGAAAGTCTTATTCAGATCGAAAAGGAAAAGCGGGGTGTGGATCCGGAGAAATTTATGGCATATATTCGGTCGAAAACTACAGGAGAGGGAATATATTATCTGCTGTTGGATGAAATTCAGATGCTGGATTGTTTTGAGGCTGTTTTGAATGGATACCTTCGCAAAGAGAATATTGATGTGTTTGTGACGGGAAGTAACGCAAAACTGTTGTCAAAGGATATTGCTACGGAATTTGCAGGCAGGGGTGATGAAATTCATATGTACCCTCTCAGCTTTGCTGAATTTATGTCTGTTTATAACGGAGATAAATATACCGGGTTATCTGAATATATGCTTTACGGTGGAATTCCATTAGTGGTTCTGCGGGATGGTGCCGGGGATAAAGCAACAGCGCTGCAGAATTTATTTAACGAAATTTATATCCGTGATATTACGAAACGGAATCGTATAAAGAATATTGGGGAATTGGAAGATCTGCTAAATATTCTTTCCGCTGCGATCGGTTCGTTGACCAATCCGGAAAAACTAAAGAACACTTTTAAAACCGTGAAGAAATCTAAAATTACTTCTGCAACCATAAAGAAATATTTGGATTACTTTGAAGATTCTTTTTTGATAGAGTCAGCACAGCGTTATGATATTAAGGGAAAGTCATATATAGAGACTCCTAAGAAATATTATTTTTCTGATTTGGGGCTTCGGAATGCCAGAATTCATTTCCGGCAGTTGGAGCAGACACATTCCATGGAAAATGTAATCTATAACGAACTCCGGATGCGGGGATATAGTGTGGATGTAGGTGTTGTCCCTATCGCAGAAAAAGATTTGGAAGGAAAGGTAAACCGCAGGCAGCTGGAAGTGGATTTTGTCTGCAATCTTGGTTCTGCCAGATATTACATTCAATCGGCATATTCTCTTCCGGATGAAGCAAAGCGGACGCAGGAAATCCGACCGTTCCGGAAGATTGATGACTCTTTTAAGAAAATTGTCATTACAAAAGATATTGTGCAGCCATATTATGATGAATATGGTATTCTGACAATCAATATTTATGATTTCCTGTTGAATCCGGAATGCCTGCAAGGTTAAAGATAACAAGATCAGAAACAAATAACAAACGGTCGTAACCGGGTTAAGATACCACCTGGTTACGACCGTTTGTTTTACCGATATATAATTTCTCATCAGCTTCTTTTAATAATGCATGAATATCTTTGTCGGGGTCACAGATCAGACCGAAGGTCATATTTACTTTTACGTGCTGCCCTTCGTAGAGTGTATCCAGTTCGTGGATTTTGTCCATGAGAAGCTCCAGCTGCTTCCGGGCTTCTGTAAGATCTACATTTTCAAATACCAGTAGAAATTCCTCACCACCCCAACGCGCGGCAAAGCCACGGCGCCACATATGCTGTTTCAGCAGGGCAGAAACATTTTTCAGTACGGTATCCCCGCATTCATGACCGTAGGTATCGTTAACCTTTTTGAAAAAGTCAATATCTCCGATGGCGAGCGCAAAAGAATGGCGGGAGGATCTGGCTTCCTCGAAGATCTGCCGCAGCTTTTTGTCTCCGCTGCGGCGGTTGTACAGCTCGGTCAGGGCATCCTGCTCGATCATGGTACGGAGAGAACGCTGCATGGACAGGGCACAGCGACCGATATCACCTAACTCATCACTGCGCTTTGTTACGGAATGATCCAGTGTGGCGTTCAGATTCCCGGAGGCTACTTCCGACAGGAAACTATGGATATGGAGTAATACAGCCACGAATCTTCTGGTGTAAAAATAGATGCAGACAGATACGAGAGCCACAAAACCGATGATCAGCCACGTCAGCGGATAGACGTAATTCTGAATGGATAGGGAGACTGTTTCACTGGGTCTGCCCACAAAAAGCATTCCGACGACGCTGCCGTCCTGATTGCGCAGAGGTATATAGTAGGAAAAATAAGCTTTGCCGTTAATGAGGGTATGAGTGTAGAAATGGTTTTCGCCGGTGTTCAAAACATCCCGGATCACAATATCGGGAGCACCGGAACCGACGATGCGTTCACCCTGGGCATTATACAGGGTCGTCAGAATGCGGGTATCCTGATAGAACAGGGTGATGTCCAGTCCGGTATCCTCTTTGAACTGATCCAAAAGAGAATAGTCCCTGGTGATATCCGTCTCTCCTTTATACAGAAGATAAGCAACATCTCCCTCCAGGTGGTAATCGCCGGGATAGGCAGCGTTCAGAAGTGTAGTGGCACTTTTCGTGGCATCATACAATTCACGTTCCACTTCCTGATACATAGTTTTTGTGAACCATTGGGAAGTGAAAAACAACATCGCAATTCCCAGCGCCAGTAAAGGAAGCAGTCCGATGATCTGCAGAGTATATGATATTTTACTGCTGCTTTTTTTCTGTGTATTTTCCATAGAATTCCCTGCCCCTTCCAATCTAACCGATACACATTAAAGTGATAAAAATATTATATGAAATAAATGTCGGAAAAGCAAGAAAGAAAAGCTTTATAAGCAAATCTCAACATCCGGCTTGACAACGCAAAAAAATGAGATATATAATAGCGGTATATCAAAAATGCATTGACGAAGAGAGTAACTTTTCCGCAGAAAGGCAAAGCGAGCCGGTGATGGTGAGAGACCGGTGCGAGTAAGGGAATCGTGAAAATCACTTCTGAGCTGTCAGAACCAAAGCGTATGCCGGTAGTTCTGGACGGAATCCCGCCGTTATCGGGAAGCATATCACTCCTATATAATAGGAAGTATGTTGTAAGAGGTGGTTAACGAATGCATAAGCTTCGTCCTGTTACGGGACGGAGCTTATTTTTGTACTATTCAGAGGAAAGCATCGAAGATGCGATTTTGTGAATGAGGCGCTGAATAGTACAAAAGCTGTAATAAGAAAAGAAAGGAAGCACAGTATGTACAAGCAGGTACCCACAAGCCTGAATTTTGTAGACCGCGAGAAAGCAGTCGAGAAATTCTGGGAAGACAACGACATTTTCAAAAAAAGTATGGAGCATCGTAAGGAAGGCGAAACCTATACCTTCTACGACGGACCGCCTACCGCTAACGGTAAGCCTCACATCGGTCATGTAGAGACCCGTACCATCAAGGATATGATCCCCAGATACCGTACCATGAAGGGATATATGGTTCCCCGTAAGGCCGGCTGGGATACTCACGGACTTCCCGTAGAACTGGAAGTCGAGAAGATGCTGGGTCTGGACGGTAAGGAGCAGATCGAGGAATACGGTCTGGCACCTTTCATTGACAAATGTAAAGAGAGCGTCTGGAAATATAAGGGAATGTGGGAAGATTTCTCCCGTACCGTTGGTTTCTGGGCGGACATGGATAACCCTTATGTTACCTATGATGACAATTTCATCGAGTCCGAGTGGTGGGCACTGAAGACCATCTGGGACAAGGGTCTGTTGTACAAGGGCTTCAAGATTGTTCCCTACTGCCCTCGCTGCGGAACCCCGCTGTCCAGTCACGAAGTGGCACAGGGCTATAAGGCAGTCAAAGAGCGCTCCGCTATCGTACGTTTCAAGGTAAAGGGCGAGGATGCATATTTCCTGGCATGGACCACCACTCCCTGGACCCTTCCTTCCAACGTTGCACTGTGCGTGAATCCGGAGGAGACCTACCTGAAGGTGAAGGCTGCTGACGGTTATACCTATTATATTGCAAAGGCATTGGCAGACAAGGTACTGGGCAGCCTGGCAGAAGAAGGTAAAGCAGCTTACGAAGTACTGGAGACTTATGTTGGTAAGGATCTGGAGTACAAGGAGTATGAGCCTCTGTACAAGTGTGCGGGAGATGCCGCTGAGAAGCAGAAGAAAAAGGCACATTTCGTGACCTGCGATGATTATGTAACCATGACCGATGGTACCGGTATCGTTCATATCGCTCCTGCTTTCGGTGAAGACGACAGCCGTATCGGACGTAACTATGAGCTGCCTTTTGTACAGTTCGTAGACGGCAAGGGTGACCTGACCGCAGAGACTCCTTATGCCGGTAAATTTGTAAAGGATGCAGATCCTTTGGTATTAAAGGATCTGGATGCAGAGGGCAAGCTATTCGATGCACCGAAGTTCGAGCATGATTATCCTTTCTGCTGGAGATGTGATACTCCGCTGATCTACTATGCAAGAGAGTCCTGGTTCATCAAGATGACCGCTGTGAAGGATGATCTGGTACGTAATAATAAGACCATCAACTGGATCCCCGCTTCCATCGGTGAGGGACGTTTCGGCAACTGGCTGGAGAATATTCAGGACTGGGGCGTATCCCGTAACCGTTACTGGGGTACTCCGTTAAATATCTGGGAGTGCGAATGCGGACACCAGCATTCCATCGGCAGCCGTGAAGAGCTGTACAAGATGAGCGGCAATGAGAAGGCGAAGACTGTAGAATTCCATCGTCCTTACATTGACGAGATTACTATCACCTGCCCCGAGTGCGGCAAGCAGATGAAGCGTGTTCCCGAGGTGATCGACTGCTGGTTCGATTCCGGAGCAATGCCTTTCGCACAGCATCATTACCCGTTTGAGAATAAGGAACTGTTCGAGCAGCAGTTCCCTGCCAACTTTATCTCCGAGGCAGTGGATCAGACCCGTGGATGGTTCTACTCTCTGCTAGCGGAATCCACCCTGCTCTTCAACAAGGCTCCTTACAAGAACGTTATCGTTATGGGCCATGTACAGGATGAGAACGGTCAGAAGATGAGTAAGAGTAAGGGCAATGCAGTAGATCCTTTCAACGCACTGGAGACCTACGGTGCAGATGCCATCCGTTGGTATTTCTACACCAGTTCCGCACCCTGGCTGCCGAAGAGATTCTCCGGCAAGGCCGTACAGGAAGGACAGCGTAAGTTCATGGGTACTCTGTGGAACACCTACGCATTCTTCGTACTGTATGCGAATATTGACAATTTTGACGCTTCCAAATATACACTGGAATACGACAAACTGCCCGTAATGGATAAGTGGCTGCTGTCCAAGCTGAACTCTACCGTTGCAGAAGTAGACAGCAATCTGGACCAGTACCGCATCCCCGAGGCTGCCAAGGCTCTGCAGGACTTCGTCGATGAGATGAGTAACTGGTATGTAAGACGCAGCCGTGAGCGTTTCTGGGCAAAGGGTATGGAGCAGGATAAGATCAATGCCTACATGACGTTGTACACCGCACTGGTGACCATCTGTAAGGCAGCCGCACCCATGATCCCCTTCATGACAGAGGATATTTACCAGAACCTGGTAAGAAGCAATGATGCATCCGCTCCCGAGAGTATCCATCTGTGTGACTTCCCGGTAGTGAACAAGGATCACATCGACAAGAAGCTGGAAGAGGATATGGAGGATGTACTGGATGCTGTCGTTATGGGACGTGCGTGCCGTAACGAGGCTGCCATCAAGAACCGTCAGCCCATCAGCAGAATGTATATCAAGGCAGATTTCACCTTAAGTGAGTTCTACCAGGAGATCATTGAGGATGAGTTAAACGTCAAGGAAGTGGTATTCACCGATGACGTACGTGACTTTACTTCCTATACCTTCAAGCCTCAGCTGCGTACCGTAGGACCTAAATATGGCAAACAGTTAGGCGGCATCCAGAAGCACCTGGCTGCACTGGACGGCAACGCAGCCATGGATGAACTGAATGCAGACGGCGCATTAAAGTTCGATGTAGACGGAGTGGCTGTGGAACTGACCAAGGACGATCTGCTGATCGACATGGCACAGAAGGAAGGCTATGTATCTCAGGAGGACAATAAGATGACCGTTGTGCTGGATACAAACCTGACACCGGAACTGGTAGAGGAAGGCTTCGTATACGAGATCATCAGCAAGATCCAGACCATGCGTAAGGAGAGCGGCTTCGAAGTGACTGATCACATCCGCGTATCCATCAACGGCAACGACAGGCTGTCCGAGATCGCCCGGAAGAACAAAGACGCCATCAGCGGAAAGGTTCTGGCAGACGAACTGACAAGCGGTGCGGAATATGGTGTATCCAAGGAATGGAACATCAATGGCGAGAACGCGGTGATCGCTGTGGAGAGAGTATAAAAGTTCTGCAATAAAATGCCGGGATAAAGAGATTCTGTGGTTTTCCCAACGGGGGGGACCGCAGAATCTTTTTTGTTTCGGGAAAACATTTACGAAACTTACGAAAACCGGCGAAAACAGTTGGAATACGCATGGAAGTTTGTTATAATATTACCTGTATTTGGTTAAGAATATGGATGAAATCATAACGCTATCCGGTGCGGAATATCTTGAGAAGAGTACAGTACCGGAGAGGCAATGGAGAGGAGAACACAGGTGAAAAAATCAGTAGCAGCCAGCGAGAAGCCGGTAAAGGCAAAAGAGTTCGACAAGGAGCTCTTCAAGAGAAGTGTGGAATATAATGTGCGCACCCTGTATCGTAAGAATCTGGAAGAAGCAGATGCACAGCAGATCTTCCAGGCAGTATCTTATGCGATCAAGGATCGTATCGTAGAGAACTGGATGGAGACTCAGAAGGCATATGAGAAGGAAGATCCCAAGATGGTCTACTACATGTCCATGGAGTTCCTGATGGGAAGAGCACTGGGTAATAACCTGATCAACTTAAAGGCATATAAGCCCGTAGCAGAAGCTTTGGAAGAACTGGGACTGGATCTGAACCTGATCGAAGACCAGGAGCCGGATGCAGCACTGGGTAACGGTGGTCTGGGACGTCTGGCAGCATGTTTCCTGGATTCCCTGGCAACGCTGGGATATCCCGCATACGGCTGCGGTATCCGTTATCGTTATGGCATGTTCAAGCAGGAAATCCGCGACGGTTATCAGGTAGAGGTTCCCGATAACTGGCTGATGAACGGCAATCCTTTTGAATTGCGCAGACCCGAATACGCCAAGATCGTAAAGTTCGGCGGTTATGTCAGCGTACACACCGATGAGAATGGCAGAAATGTATTTACCCAGGAAGGTTATCAGTCTGTTAAGGCAATTCCGTTTGATTTCCCCATCGTGGGTTATGGCAATGGCATTGTAAACACCCTGCGTATCTGGGATGCGGAGCCTGTAGAGTGCTTCCAGCTGGATTCCTTTGATAAGGGCGATTACCAGAAGGCGGTAGAGCAGGAGAACCTGGCACGTAATATCGTAGAGGTTCTGTATCCCAACGACAATCACTATGCAGGTAAGGAGCTGCGTCTGAAGCAGCAGTATTTCTTCATCTCTGCATCCGTACAGGAAGCTGTAGAGAAGTACATGAGAAAGCATGACGATATCCATAAATTCTATGAGAAGGTTACGTTCCAGCTGAACGATACCCATCCTACTGTAGCAATCGCAGAGCTGATGCGTGTGCTGATGGATGATTATTATCTGACCTGGGAAGAAGCATGGGAGATCACCACCAAGACCTGCGCTTACACCAACCATACCATTATGGCGGAAGCATTGGAGAAATGGCCCATCGAACTGTTCTCCAGACTGCTTCCGAGAATCTACCAGATTGTGGAAGAGATCAACCGCAGATTTATCATAGACATTCAGCAGAAGTATAGCAATGTACCAGGCGTGGATGTACAGGAGAAGATCCGCAAGATGGCGATCATCTACGACGGACAGGTGAAGATGGCAAATATGGCAATCGTCTCCGGCTACTCTGTCAACGGTGTGGCAAGACTGCATACCGAGATCCTGGAGAAGCAGGAGCTGAAGGACTTCTATGAGATGTTCCCGGAGCGTTTCAACAATAAGACCAACGGTATCACCCAGAGACGTTTCCTGCTGCATGCGAACCCGCTGTTAGCTGACTGGGTAACGGCTCACGTAGGTGACGACTGGATCACCGATCTGCCGCAGATCTCCCGCCTGAAGGTATATGCGGATGACAAGAAGGCACAGCAGGAATTCATGAACATCAAGTACCAGAACAAAGTACGTCTGGCAAAATACATTTTAGAGCACAATGGTATCGAAGTAGATCCCAGATCCATCTTCGATGTACAGGTAAAGCGTCTGCATGAGTACAAGAGACAGCTGCTCAATATTCTGCATGTAATGCACCTGTATAACGAACTGAAGGAGCATCCGGAACTGGATTTCTACCCCAGAACCTTTATCTTCGGCGCAAAGGCAGCTGCCGGTTACCGTAATGCGAAGCTGACCATCAAACTGATCAACTCCGTAGCTGACGTAGTGAATAACGACCCTGCGATCAACGGTAAGATCAAGGTTGTATTCATCGAGAACTACAACGTATCCAACGCAGAGATCATCTTCGCGGCAGCCGATGTCTCCGAGCAGATTTCTACCGCAAGTAAGGAAGCGTCCGGTACCGGTAACATGAAGTTCATGCTGAACGGTGCCCTGACTCTGGGAACCATGGACGGTGCCAATGTGGAGATTGTAGAAGAAGTGGGCGAGGAGAATGCATTCATCTTCGGTCTGTCCGCACAGGAAGTTATCAACTATGAGAACCATGGCGGATATGATCCCATGGAGATATTCAACAACGATCAGGATGTCCGCAAGGTACTGATGCAGCTGATCAACGGAACCTTTGCACCGGGAGATCCCGAGCTGTTCCGTCCGCTGTACAACTCTCTGCTGAATACCCAGTGCACCGCCAAGGCAGACACCTACTTCATCCTCAAGGACTTCAAGTCCTACGCAGAGGCACAGAAGAGAGTAGAAGCCGCTTACCGCGACGAAGACAACTGGGCTAAGAGCGCGATCCTGAACGTGGCTTGCTCTGGCAAGTTTACCTCCGACAGAACCATCCAGCAGTATGTGGATGAGATCTGGCATCTGGATAAAGTGGTACTGAAGTAAATGGAAAGTTAGTAAAGAAATGCTATCAAATCCCCGTAGCCCTTGGCAAGGTATA
>OGJO01000819.1_pt1 | contig 15222 bp, 14 predicted proteins | sample 1572121 | NCBI WGS metagenome assembly OGJO01 (sample SAMEA2582081, study PRJEB24529) | metagenome | biome: Human gut stool | place: China | collected 2011
GTGTGGCGCAGCTCTTCGTCAACCAGTTCAACGGCCGCCGCATCGTGGGCACCGTAGGTCAGCTGCAGTTCGAGGTTATCCAGTACCGTCTGGAGAACGAGTACAACGCCAAGTGCCGCTGGGAGCCTGTGCATCTCCACAAGGCTTGCTGGATAGAGGCAGACGACGAGAAGGAACTCGAAAGCTTCAAGAAGCGCAAGTACCAGTACATGGCCAAGGATATTGAGGGCCGCGACGTGTTCCTCGCCGATTCGGGCTACGTGCTGAGCATGGCGCAGCAGGATTTTGAGCACATCAAGTTCCATTTTACATCGGAATTCTAAATCAAAACAAAGATGGATGAAGAAATTCTAGATTACAGTGAGCAGAAAGAGGGATGGGTAAGCCGGATGGTGGATTGGCAGAAGAAGCATATCTCTGACCGCCAGATGACCCTTATCCTGGCTTTCGTCATCGGCCTTCTGGCGTCGGTGGCAGGCTATTTCCTGCACGGCATCGTGCACGAAATACAGCTGCTGCTCACTTCGGGATTCAACCAGGGCACCTACAACCTGCTCTTCCTGCTCTTCCCGATTGTGGGCATCTACCTCACCATGCTCTTTATCAAATATGTGGTCAGAGATAACATTTCCCACGGTATCACCCGTGTGCTTTACGCCATCTCTACCAAAAATTCCAAGCTCAAGGCCCACAACTGCTGGTCGTCGGTGGTGGTATCAGGCATCACCATCGGTTTCGGTGGTTCTGTGGGAGCCGAGGCACCTATTGTGCTCACGGGCTCGGCCATCGGCTCAAACCTGGGACAAATCTTCCGCATGGACAAGAAAACCATGATTCTGCTGGTGGGCTGCGGCGCTTCTGCAGCCATTGCCGGCATCTTCAAGGCGCCCATTGCCGGACTCGTATTTACGCTTGAGGTGCTGATGGTAGACCTGAGCATGGCCTCTCTGCTGCCTATCCTTATCAGTTGTGTAACAGCCACTTGCTTTACCTACATCCTGATGGGCTCCAAGAGTCTTTTCGATTTTACGCTTACCAGTCCGTGGGCGCTCGACCGCGTGCCAGCCTGCCTTTTGCTGGGCATTTTCTGCGGCTTGGTGAGCCTTTATTTCATGCGCACCATGTCGGCGTGCGAGGGCTTCTTTGCCAAGCTTTCGCCTTATCCATACGTAAAGCTGCTCTTTGGTGGATTGATTCTGAGTTCGCTCATCTTCCTCTTCCCTTCGCTCTACGGCGAGGGATATTCGGCAGTCAACGTGCTACTGAAGGGACAGAATGTGGAAGACTGGGGGCAGGTGATGAGCCGTTCGCTCTTCTACGGGCACAACCAGCTGCTCATCCTCTACATCGCCCTGGTGACCTTTACCAAGGTTTTTGCCACCTCGGCAACCAACGGCAGTGGCGGATGCGGTGGTACCTTTGCCCCTTCGCTCATCATTGGCGGTTTTGCCGGTTTCCTCTTTGCGCGCCTCTGGAATGTAAACCAGGTGGGCGTCTACGTTCCTGAGCAAAACTTTACACTCATGGGCATGGCGGGCCTCATTACGGGCGTGATGCATGCCCCGCTTACGGGCATCTTCCTCATCGCCGAACTCACGGGCGGCTACCAGCTCTTCATGCCGCTGATGATCGTGTGCATCTCTTCGCTGCTCACCATCAGCATCTTCGAGAGCCACAGCATCTACGCCCTGCGTCTGGCAAGAGAGGGTAAGCTGCTCACCCACCATATTGACAAGGCTGCGCTCACGCTGCTGGGCATGCAGGATGTCATTGAGAAAGATTATCATCCGGTGGGTCCTGATCTGCAGATGAGCAAGCTGGTGAGCGAGATAAGCCGCAGCAACAACAACTTCCTGCCGGTCTTGGATCAGGCGGGCGTGCTGCTGGGCGTGGTAGATATTACGAAGATTCGCCACATCATCTTCCGCACCGAACTGTATCAGCATTTCACCGTGCGCCAGCTGATGATGCAGCCTTCTGCCGTTCTTACCGAGCACGACAGTATGGACGAGGTGATGCAGAAATTTGACAAGACCGATGCTGCCCAGCTACCAGTAGTAGATGTGAGCGGCGTGCTGAAGGGTTACATCAGCCGTACCAGAATCTATTCCATGTACAGGCAGATTGTAGCGGATATGTCGGCGGAGTAGGAGTTTTAAGTGAAGAGTGAAGAATTCAACGGCTTTGCTGGTTTTATTTTAAAATATTAGTGTTTTATGGAGAAGAAGGATTTGAGAATTGTTTTCATGGGAACACCGGAGTTTGCGGTGGAATCCCTCAAGCGCCTGGTAGAGGGCGGTTACAACGTGGTGGCTGTGGTTACGCAGCCTGATAAACCGGTGGGCAGACATCAGGATACGCTGCAGCCTTCGCAGGTGAAGCAGTATGCCGTGGAGCACGGGTTGCCGGTGTTGCAGCCTGTAAAGATGAAGGACCCGGAGTTTGTAGAGCAGTTGCGCTCTTATCATGCCGATTTGCAGGTGGTAGTGGCTTTCCGCATGCTGCCTGAGGTGGTTTGGGCGATGCCTCAATATGGTACTTTTAATGTACATGCAGCCCTCCTTCCGCAGTATCGCGGTGCGGCGCCAATCAACTGGGCAGTCATTAACGGTGAGAAGGAGACGGGTGTCACTACCTTCTTCCTCGACCACGACATTGATACCGGTCGTATCATCATGCAGAAGCGTTTCCCTATTCCGGAGACGGCAAATGTGGAGTATGTTTACGACGGGCTGATGCATCTCGGTGCCGAACTGGCGCTGGAAACCATTGATGCGCTCATCGCTGCCGACGGCAACATCGGTTCCATTCCGCAGAGCAAACTGATAGGTGAGGGTGCCGAACTCAAGCCGGCTCCTAAAATCTTCAAGGATACCTGCCGCATCGACTTCCACCAGCCAGCCAAGAAGGTATATGATTTCATCCGTGGTCTTTCTCCATACCCTGGTGCATGGACCGAAATCAAGAAGAAGGAGACGGTAGTTTTCTTTGACGATCCTACAGAAGGACACGTGAAGAGCGCAGAGGAGATGCTGGAGAATACTTCTGATGATTATGTGAAGTTTCCAGATGCAACAGATCATCCGTCTCGCAAGCCGAGCACGGCAAAGATTCAGGTGCTCAAGATGTTTGCCACCCATCTTTCTGGCGAAAAACGAGGCGCTGCGCCTGTAGGTTCGCTGCGCATTGAGGGCAAGCAGCTGCAGGTGGCCTGTCTCGACGAATGGCTCAACATTCAGGAACTTCAGCTCAGCGGCAAGAAGCGCATGGAGGCAGCCGCCTTCCTCAACGGCATGAAGGACATTGCCTATTACGAGTGCCAGAGAAAGGATATTAAGGACGATTTTTAGGTATTAGGAATTTAAGTTTTTATAGTAATTATGACTGTAGAAGAAGATATCAAGCGTGCTGTGGAATGCATGCGCAAGGGTGGAGTGATTCTCTACCCAACGGATACCGTATGGGGAATAGGTTGTGATGCAACCAATCCGGAGGCGGTAAAGAAAGTTTATGAAATTAAGAAGCGTGACGACTCTAAGGCGCTTATCTGTCTGACAGATTCTGCCGACCGCATGGCTCGTTATTTCCGCAATGTGCCTCAGGTGGCATGGGATTTCATTGATGCTGCGATGCCTGTGAAACCTACCACGGTTATCCTGGATGATGCGAGTGGAGTGGCTAGTAATCTGGTGGCAGAGGATGGCAGTTTGGCGATGCGCGTTACGTATGAGCCTTTCTCCAAGCAACTCTGTTACCGTTTTCAGAAGCCTATTGTGAGTACAAGTGCCAATGTGAGTGGCGAGCCAGCTGCCCAGAATTATCGCGACATTTCTGAGGAAATCCTCAATGCCGTAGATTATGTTTGCTGGAGCCGTCGCCAGGAGCATAAACCTCATCAGCCTTCGAGCATCGTAAAGATTGCCAAGGATGGCGAGGTGAAGGTTATCAGATAAAAAAGCGTGCTACTTTATGTAGCTTTGGGCCTTTCAGCCCATATTAAAACCACTTTTAAACTTTTATATATAGAAAGAGCCCTGAGAAAAGGCTAAAAGCATCTTTATGTTTTGAGGATGCTTTTGCCTCTTTCAGGGCTTTAATTTTTTTGCCGCTAGGCGTTATGGTCCGTTAGGCGTTCTGGCGGATTTGCAATCCGCCGTCAAAAAGGTTCGACCTCTTTTTTGCGGATTTGTAATCCGCAGCCGTAGGCTTTTTCATGTCTCCAAACGATATTTTGATTCTCGCTTGAGGCGGATTGCAAATCCGCATTAAATAGGTCGAGCCCTTTTTGTCTGCGGATTGCAAATCCGCAGGAACGCCTAGCGGACTTGCGTATCTCCCTAACGCCTAGCGGACTTGCGTATCTCCCTAACGCCTTGCGGTCTTGCGTTTTCCCTTGCCGCCTTTTCTACATGCAGCTCGTAACTCCGAGAGTAGTTGCTACGGCGGTGAGAATGCTGATGATAACCTGTATCAGCGTTTTCCATGTTTCTCTTTTCATCATGATTTTCCTTTCTTTTTAGTGGTTAAATACTTGTGTTTCTGTGTTTTAAGAGCAGTGTTGGAAATCTTCGTTTCCGTTTTCAGGAGGATTTTTCAGAAAGAGCGTAGCCCCCCGAAGGGGGCTTTGGCTAGCCCATGTTTCCGCCGCCTTCGGTAGTTCCGCCACCTTCGGTAGTGCCGCTGCCTTGACCGCCGTTTTCACCGGTATTTCCGCCGCCGCCAGTAGGGTTGTTACCATCGCCCTCCTCGTCAACGTTGCCCTTGTCGGCAGAAGTAACCTGCTTGATTACCTTTCCGTTGCGGTCGTAGCAAGTAATGCTGATGGCGGTGTTGGCGAGTTCCTCCTTGATCTCCACACTTGGGGTGAAGATGACGCGGCGTGCGGTGATGAGGGCTGTACTTACGAGGTCAACCTTCTCAACGGCGTTGCCTCGCACACCGAATCGCATGGTTCCGAGACCTGGGATTGCCACACTGTGACCTTCAGTGGCCCATGCCACGATGACGTCGCTCAATGCGTTCCAAGATGCGTTTACCACACCCTTTGGCAGTCCGGAACGGAGAGAAGCTTCCTTGATTACCTTGTCGGCAGTAAGTTTGCCGTAGAGCTCTGGAGTGAGCACGAATGCGTAGCGGGTTTTGTTCTTGTCGAAAGATACGTTACGCTCAATTGCCTTAAGTTTCATTCCCATAATGTTTAATTTTTTTTAGTGGTTATTAATGTTGAAAATCTGTAAGCGTGAATCCGAGTTTGCGCGCTTTCTCGAATTTCACGGTGCAAAGGTACGAAAAAATTTTGACATGGGCAAGTAAAATCGTAAATATTTTTCAACTTTAACTTTTCTTTACAAAACGAGAGGTCTTCCGGTAGTCGGCACAAGGCGGTTTGATGGTGCTTCTGCTGTATCTCCATACCCGTGCCCGCGCGCGCCTGTTATTATTATATCGTGATAGAATATTTTTTTCATCGTGACATAAAAATGAAACTACGGCAAGAGGGGTGAAGAAGGAGTGATGAAGAGAAGGCTGAGGGGAGAGAGAAAAAGAGGGTGGTCATTAAGGTCATTAGTCATTAAGGTCATTAAGCACTTTGAGATTGGGGGTATTTTTTTAGGACAATAATAAAAATATAAAATTTATATTTTTATTATTGTCTCTATTTTTACTCCCCGTTGGAGAATCCTTAATGACCTTAATGACCAATGACCTTAATGACCACTTTTGACAATCAAGATGTAAAGATAATTGATTTTCCCCTTTAGGGGAAGAGTTCTTGCCCATAGATTTCTTCTGAAAATAAAGAAGAAAAAGTTTGGTGGTAACAATTATTTTTTCTATCTTTGCCCCCATCAAGTAAGCTAAAAGAATAAGCTTGCCTCTGGTAAAAACTAATATAGATAAAAAATTATACTTATGACACAGAAAACTACTACTTATCTCGCCACTGCTGTGCGTTATTTTGCTAACCCCAGCCTTCGTGGCAATGCCCAGGAGACTCCTGAAATGGAGCAGCGTACTATCCAGGTTCTGTCAGGTCTGAAAGCCCGGCTACCTCTTGTTGTGCTTCGCCTTGATGAACAGAACCATTATGATTCTCAGGCAGTTGTTGTGCTTGAGCATGGGCGGCAGATAGCTTATCTGGCTGCAGATGATGCCCATCAGTGCGTGGCTGAATACGGTGAAAGGCTTCGGGTCGGGATACCGGTAAGGGTGACGGAGGTGAGCGTGGAGAAACACGGGGTGTTCTGGGTGGAGAAGCCTAAGATGAAGGGGGCTTCTTCTGCTTCTTCTGCTGATTCTGCTGCTGCTTCTTCTTCTACTTCTTTTTCTGCTTCTCTTTCTCTTCCTGCTGCTCTTGATTGGAGCGGGTGGATGGAGCCTGCTGCTTTGACCCTCCCTGCTGCTTTTAGGCAGAGGATAGAATCGCTGGAGCTCATCATCGATTTCTGCTTGGGAGAAATAGAGGCGGATGAGGAAGGCGGGGGACCTGCGATGGAATCGCAGGGAACGGGGGCGCAAAGGGGGAGTGCTAGCTCTGCTTCTTTCTCTTCTTCTGAAGCTACGCTTTGCGAGTATTTGGGGTGCTGGCTGGAGGAGGTTAGCTTTGATGTGAGCAGGGAGGCGCATGAAAGGGTGCTGAGATACAGACAGCTGCTCGAGGCTAGCGGTAGGCCAAAACTGATGGAAATGGCTGAAAAGATGGATAGGGTGCTGGTAAAGGGAGGATGCATTGAGGTTACCCGAAAAAGATGCGAAATGTGGCAACAGATGATGGAGGATGAAGGTGTGAAAGAGGACTTTGACCACTTGATGGCTTTTTCTACATCCGTGCCACAGGTGATGCTGGCTGATACTGAAATGAAGGTGAGACAACTGCCCGGAAGACTGTATGACTTCATTGCTGATGATGCTAAGTTTCTGTCACATCTTCGCTATCTTATGCCGCCGCTTTGTGCTTTGCGTAATATCTTGAGCTATAGGCTGTTGAGGAAGTTGCTGTGCAAGAAACTGGGGGTTAGCGATGCAGCTTGCCGGGCTGCCGGGAATACTGATTTTTCAGGGTCTTTTTCAGGGTGCTCATCAGGGTCTTTTTCAGTATCTCCTTCGGGCTCTTCAGTATCTCCTTCGTGTTCTTCAGTATCTCCTTCGTCCTCTTCTGTATCTGTTTCTGAAAACGGGGAGGAGAAGGGGGCTGGTTCTTCTGTTTATCTTTCGCCTGTTCGGGGAAAGAAAATTGATTTCATCCGTGTGGTTAATGTGCTTTATGAATTGGGGCTTTTTACGGATAAGGATGGGGTTCGCTGCACCAAGAAGGAGGCTTTCCTGGCGTTTGGACGGGCGGTGAATCTGGATTTGTCTAATTACAATAAGGATTTGAGTCGCGCTCTTAACGATACGACGACCCGTGAGCGCCAATTGCAGATCTTTAAGGATATGAGACAGAAAATGGCGGAAATCTATCAAGATAAAAATTAGGCGTTTTAAGCGCATCCCGTATCTGATGGATGTTGTTTGTTTCGGAATTACAGGGGGATGTTGATGGGGGCTTTGTAGACTCCATGAAAGTTTTTTCTTGTTTTTTGAAGTTTTTTTATGAGTTGATTATCAGATAGTTAACTTTGTTTTGAGGAGTATAGGCTTCGTAGACTCGTGAGGGCGGTCTACGAAGCCTTTCGTTTTTTTGCCCTACCTTTGCAACCGGAAATCAGAAGAAATGAGGCTGGTTCCTGAAAAGGATTCGGAAGAAATGACGCTGGTTGGAGTAATAACTTTTTTAAAATGAATAAATGATGAAAAAGAAAACGAAAATCATGGAGCTGAAGCTGGTTCGCTTCGCTAAAAAGAAAGGGTATACCATCGGGCGCCTTTACTGCCTGGGGGAAAGGGAAGAAGAAGGGACCTGCGATGGAATCGCAGGGAACGGGAGCCAGACGGGGGACTTGGAGGCTGATGAAGGGCTGAAGGGTGACGGAGGCCAGACGGGGGACTTGGAGGCTGATGAAGGGCTGAAGGGCGACAGAGGCCAGAAGGGCGATGAAGGGCAGAAGGGCGACGGAGGGCTGCAGCCTTTCTGCGATACGCTGGAACCGCCGCGACGCAACCTGCTGAATGGGGAAAAATGGGATAAGAGACTGAAGGTGAAGGGGATGACGGCGATTCCGGAAGGGAGATACCTGATGAGGTTTACCTATTCGCCTAAATTCGGCAAAAGGCTGTTTCAGCTGATGGATGTGCCCCTCTTCGACGGCATCCGCATCCATTCCGGAAACTCGGTGAAGGATACGCAGGGCTGCATCCTGGTGGGGAATAACACGAAGGTGGGAAGACTGGAGAACTCGAGAGCTGTGCTCTTTAAGCTGGAAATGATGCTGAAGGGTTTTCAGGGCCCCAACGACCTGGTGTTTATTACGATTGTGTAACTATTGATTTTTTAACTATTTAATATTTATAAATGATGAATACAGAATTGATGAAAGTGGTGCAGCAGGGCGAGGCCTTCGCTGTACAGAGCCAGAAGGCTGAGGGCGGCCAGATTAAGAAATGCAACATCCTGTTGCAGGAACTTGGCGGCAAGTTTGAAAACCAGTTTGCTGCCCAACTTTGGGGCAATGCGGCAGAATGCCGTTTCCAGGCTGGGGATGTGGTGGCGGTTCGCCTGCGCTTTCAGACCCGCGAGCATAATGGGCAGGTGTTTCAGGACATCTCGGTGCAGGAAATCGTTAAGCTGAACTGATAAAGAAGAGGGCTTCCTTTCGAGAGAACCGCTTCTTGGTGGAACGGCTTCTTTCGAAAGGAAGGGCGAAGTACTCTTTCTTATGAAAAGAAGAGCAAAGAACTCTTTCTTATGAAAATTTTTATTAACCACTTTTTTAAAAAAACTAATATGGAAAAGAATTTAAATTTGAATCAGAATGTTGGAATGGTGATGAATGGGGGTGAGCATGTGCAGATTGAGGGCATGGCTTTCTTCGACAACCGCAAGTATTTTATGTTTTCGCCTGATGATCCGAAACCTAATCAGGTTTCCAGTTTCCGTACGCTGGGCATAGTGCAGCAGCTGAGCGACGGCACGGTGGATTTTACGGTGAAGGGGTATCCGCGCTCGCAGAGTAAGCTGATCAGAAAGTTTGCCCACGGTCGTGCTTCGGAGACGAAGGATGGGGCGATACAGATTTTTCTGAAGGTTTTTAAGAATGAGGGCATCAATATTCCTAAGGCGATGCGTAAGGAGAGCCGCGAGGCTGTGCAGGCTATCATGGATTATCTGATGTTGGGATAGGGCCCTAGATGTACTTACTGAATCTTTATTAACTGTTTTATTTTTTGATTGGAATATGAGTGTTTATTTGATTTCTGTTAGGGGAGGGCGCAAGGTGGCCCTCCCTGTTCTCACCGAGGAGTCGTATCGCCGGCTCAGAAATACTTCTTCGCAACAGGCTAACCTAAGGCAGGCTAGAATGGGTAACCAGGCTGCTAAACGGAGGCTTATCCAGTTTAACTATTCGGGATATTACCCGGATGGGGTTGTGAAGGGGTGCCGGCTGCCTAGCCAGGCTTTCGGATTTGATGTGGATGATGCGGGGGAGTTTGAACGCATAGCTAAAATGCTGATGGAGAAGAGGGGACCTGCGATGGAATCGCAGGGAACGGGGGCTAGGCGGGGGACCGCTGGCTCGGAGATAAAGGGAGCGGCTGCTGAGGGCGGTGACGCTGGAGAAGGCAAGGGCGCTGAAGGAGCGGCTGGAGATGGCAAGGGCGCTGAAGGAGCGGCTGGAGATGGCAAGGGTGCTGAAGGAGCGGCTGCTGAAGGGACGGCTGGAGAAGGAGCGACGCTGGCTGAAAGGCTGGGACTGCTGATGCTGGAAAGAAGCGCGAGCCAGGGCGGACATGCTGTTTTTAAAAGAGAAAGGGGAAAGACGATTCTCGAAAACCAGGTGCGCATAGCTAAAGCCCTCGACTGCGAACTGGATACCAATGCGCATGATATCAACCGGGTTTACTTCTCAAGTACTGCTGATAAGGATGAATTGCTCTTCCTCTCGCCTGAACTCTTTAATGACCAGTATGGGGTGAGCCCGGGGGCTGATGTGGAACGCGTTGCCGAGGAGGCTAGAACGCTGGAAGACAGGGAGAAAAACGGAAGAGAAGAACTGCCAGAAGGAGCCCACGGGAGCAATAAGCACTTCAAGGTGGGGGAAACGGAGAAGCTGGGGGGAACGGAGCGAACGGAGAAAACGGGAGGACAGGCGAAGCCGAGGGGACAGGCGATGGAATCGCCTGGAACGGGGGCCCAACGGGGGACATGCTCCTCATCTGCTGGCTCTGCTTCTGCTGGCTCTTCCTCTTCTTCCTCTTCCTCTTCCTCTTCTTCCTCTTCCTCTTCCTCTTCCTCTTCATCATCTTCCTCTTCTTCTGGAGAGAATTACTTGGGGATACCGTATGAGGTGATTATTGAGAAATGGTGGGGGATGTATAACGACGGGAAAACGCCGGTGACCTCTAACAGAGACGTGCTGACTTTTGAACTCGCGGTGAACCTGAGGCATATATGCGGATTCGACAGGATGCTCATGGATAGGGTGATTCCTTGTTACGACGGGTTTCCGGAAGAACAGAAGATGAAATTCATTGACTCGGCCCTGGCTGAAAGAAGAACGCAGATGCCGAAAAGACTGAAAGATGTGCTCAATGCGCTGAGGCAGGAATATCTCAAGACGGGATGCGGAGATGCGCAGGAAGGCGTGCAGGTGGCTGATGCCCTGGACGAGGCCATGCAACAGGATGAACTCTGGCATTTTAACCGACTGCCGAAACTGCCGATGGGCGTGAGCGACAGTGTGGCAGCTGCCGGAACTCCGCTCTGTATGGCTACCCTCATCGGCATAGCTCCAGCACTCGGGGCACTGGCTACGGGCGTGAAACTGGATGTGCACGGCAATGCGAAGGGACTGAATCTCATCTCCTACATCTGCGGCGAATTCGGTTCGGGAAAGGGACAGCTAGACCCGATAATCGGTGCCTGGATGTACGAACTGCAGGCGCAGACCGACATCTACACCCAGCAGGAGGAGGAATGGGCGCAGAAAACCAGACGCATGAAGAGCGGAAAGGCGCCCGAACAGCCGAAACTGCCGGTAAGAATGCTGCCGCTGAACAACACGCTTGCCAACATAGCCGAACGACTGGGGAATGCTGAGGAGAAACACAGCTTCAGTTTTACACCCGAGGCTGATACGGTGGCGATGAAGTGGAAGTCGGCGATGAGCGATTTCAGTGTGATGCTGCGCCAGGCTTATGACGAGAGCCGCTACGACCGCGAGGCGAAGAGCGCAGATGCTACCCGTGTGCACATCAAGAAACTGCTCTGGAATGTGACGATGTGCGGCACGCAGGATGCGCTCTACCGCGTGATTACCAATTATACCGACGGTCTGCTCTCGCGCATCTCCATCGCCCGCACGCCCGACAACACGTTTGCGCCGCTGGCTCTGAAACCTTCTCACCTGACCGACAAGCAGGAGGAGCGCATTCATCAGGTGGCTCATCTGTTGCCGATGATGCAGGGCACGGTGGTGCTGCACAAGCTGGAGAACCGGGGCAGGGAATGGCTGGAGCGCATCCGTATGGAAGCGATGAAGAACGACGACAGGGTGCTGGCTCGCCAGCGTCTGCGCGGCTGTGTGAATGCGCAGCGCATCACCTGTGCTCTCTGGCTCTGCAAGGTAGCTGAATCGCTGATTGGGCGTTTCGGACTTTCGGGTGCTGAGAAGCGGCTGAAGCTGACTCCGAAACTCTGGATTACCACGCTGGAGAAACTGCAGAATGACGACATGCTGCAGACTTTCGACCTCATAGCCGATTATCTCATAGACAATGATCTCTACTATTTCCGCGAGCGGATAGAGGGGGCTTATGAGTCGAAGAATTATCAGATAGGACCGAGAAACCGCGTGGGCAAGAACGACAGTATCTTTGCGCGGCTTGCCGATGAGTTCAGTATGGAGCAGGCGATTCAGCAGTGTATGGCTGTGAAGGGGGCGAATGTGAGCCGCAACAGTGTACGCATGATGCTGAAAAACTGGCGCAATCAGGGGCTTATCGTATTGGGCAGTGTGCCTAACCATTTTCAGAAGGTTCAGAATCTTCCTGCGGGTGGTCATTAAGGTCATTGGTCATTAAGGTCATTAAGGAATCTTTAATAATGAAAAGGGTATGGAAATACGGAATGATTATGATACTTATGTGCGGCTGTGGCGGTTGCTGCGGCGCACAAGAAGACTGTTTCGCGAGCGGCATGTGATGTTCTGTCCGCGAAGGATACTGCAGGAGTGGCTGCCTGACGAGGCTACCGACCAGTTTATCTATGATGTTTGCCATCAGTCGGGGCTGGAGGGGTATACCCTTCTGCCTTCGCCCTATGAGAGTGCTCTTGAGAGCAGAGATTTTCTGATAGGTTTCCTGAGCCGGTATCTTCACATCAGCTGTCCTGTTGTGATCTATCCTCTGATGGTGCGCGCCTTTCATGAGGTTTACCCCAAGGCGAAGGGTTCGGTGAAGAGAAGACGGAAAGGGTGATGAACCGGAGTTGCCCTCCTGAAAGAAGGGGGCGGTAATAAAACAAGAAACCCTGCAAGAAATAAATCTTGCAGGGTTTATCCTGGGTGGAAGGTGGGACTCGAACCCACGACATTCAGAACCACAATCTGACGCTCTAACCAACTGAACTACGTCCACCATGTTAGCTAGCTTAAATGTCATTTCTTTTAAGCGAGTGCAAAGGTACGAACTTTTTTCGGTTCTACCAAATTTTTGAGCAACTTTTTTTCAAAAACATCAAAAAAAGTGGCATTTTTCGTCTTTTTCCATCCTTTCCTCTAGAATAAAAGGGTAGAAGAGCGCGAAAATGCCACTTTTCCTTATCAGCTGATTTTATTACTTAGCTGGGCTTGCTGGAACAACCGGAGCTGCCTGCTGAGCACCAGCACCTGCTGCTGGAGCTGCTGGAGCTGCCTTCTGAGCACCTGCTGCTGCATCCTTGCTAGCACCTGGCATAGCAGGAAGAGCGGTCTGCTCCTGGGTTGCACCCTCCATGACGCTGTTTTCGCCAGCTGCCTGAGGAGCTACATAAGCACATGCCACGCTGATAACAACCAAGGCTGCAGCGAGACCCCATGTTAATTTCTCAACAATGTCGGTGGTCTTGCGAACACCCATGATTGAGTTGGTTGAAGAGAAGTTACTTGCAAGTCCACCTCCCTTTGATTCCTGGATGAGCACGATGAAAATCATCAGGATAGCTACCAGGACGATTAATACTACTAATAATGTGTAAGCCATTTTTTTAAAACTAGTTTTATTTATTTATTATTCTTATTTATTTCTTTTTCTCCGGAGATTTCTTCTTGCTGTTCAGCATCAGTTTCTCCAGGAATCTGAGCTGGTCAACATAATATCCGTTCTTGTCAGGACGCTGCTGATGCAGTCGGCTGATGATGTCGTAAGCCCTCTGATACCTGCCCTGCTTGATGTAGATGCGGGCGAGGGTTTCGGTAAATACGCCGCTGTTTTCCTCTTCGCCGTCCTTGCCTGAATCGGTCTGAAGTTCGGGCGTAAATTCCGGTTTGTAATCTTCGTCCTGCTGGATTTTAGGCAGCTTGAAACCGCCATCCTCCATAAAGTCGTCGATGAGGCTCATGGTGCGCGAAGTATCTTCCGGCTCCTGCTGGTCTTCTGTTTCCATGAGATACGCCACATAGTCTACTGCTGCATCGGCAGGTGTAGGCTTGCGCTTCTCCTTCTTCTTCTTCTCCTCCTCTTCGGCATCCATCGGTATGGATCCCAGGAAGTGGTCGATGAGGTCGCTGGTGCGGTCGCCGTGTTTTTCTGCTCCCGTTTCTTTTCTTTCCGATTCCTTCAGCTGGTTGAGATCCACCTCTGACGGGTCGGGCTTTATCTGATAATGGGCTGCCTCTACCATCTCGAAGATGATTTTCCGGTCGGTGATGTAGATGGCTGCCCGGCGCAGTTCTTCGTCGAAACTCGGGTCGTGAAGCAGGTACAGATTCTTCAACATCAGCAGGCGTGCCGTCTGATAATACGGATATAGGGCCAAGAGGGCGCGCAAGTCGTAGAGCGTCTCTCGGTTCATTTCCTCTGGGTGTTGTATCAATCTGCTTAGTTCCACTAATTTAACTTTTAACTATTAACTTTTTGTCTTTCTTTTACCAGTTAGCCACCGTAGCGTTGAATATCTGGTCTACCAGGTCTTTGATAATCTGGGTTACCAGTTCTTCCTGCACCGAGGCAAGGCTCTGGGTGGTGTCGTAGGTCTTGGCAGATGTAAACTGCTTTTCGAAGTCCTCGGCATGGTTCTTGGTGTTGGTAAAGCGCACGTTTACGGTGATGCTGAGCTCGGTTTGGGCAGAGTATCCCTCGGCGCTTACCGACTTGTTACGCTGAGAATATTGGGTTATTTCGCCCTCTATCTTCAGGTCGCCGTTGCGCGACACCTGTATGAGCTGGGTGTTGCTGGCAAACTTGTCCTTAATTTCGTTGTTGAACATCGGACCCATCGGACCCCACACATACGAACTTCTAATAGGGAAGTCGGCAATCTGTATGGTCTTGGTTTTGGTGTAGTCTATGCTGGCACCGTTGAACTTGTAGCTCACGGAGCATGCAGCCATGACCGCCACCATGAGAGTGAGTCCTATTATATATAGGTACGCGCGTAAATGCTTCATAACTTATATTTGTTAATCTTTCTGTACAGGGTTCTGTCGGAGATTCCCAGTTCTTCAGCCGCTTTCTTGCGGTTTCCGTTGTTTCTCTCCAGCGCCTTTTCTATCATCTGCTTGCTCAGGTCGCTGAGGTTCAGATTCTCGTTTTCTTCCTTAATCTCCTCAATCTCGGCATCCTCGGCTTCGGGTTTGTAAGTGCCCCTTATGCCTCCTGCAGCCATTTCCTGACGGATGTGCTGGAGCTCGTCGAGGTCGGTAATTGGAGGTACGGACGGAACCGGTGAAACCGATGGTACCGGTGAAACGGATGATACAGTCGGAACCGCTGAAACCGGAGCTACGGCTGAAACCGGAGCTACCTGGGTGCTCGGCTGAACCGGCGAAACATATCCGCTGGTGCCGCCCAGCTGGCGAGCCTCGTCGAGCTGCTTGCGCAGGCTGTTCATCTCTCGTCTCAGGTCGCTCACGTTGCCCCTCAGTT
>OGJO01000828.1_pt1 | contig 15089 bp, 13 predicted proteins | sample 1572121 | NCBI WGS metagenome assembly OGJO01 (sample SAMEA2582081, study PRJEB24529) | metagenome | biome: Human gut stool | place: China | collected 2011
ACAGGCAACAAGCAGAAGCGGCAGCAGCAGGGCGCCGCGCACAAACGCGGCGATAGCTACAATAATGCCCACGAAGATGCTTGTGCCATTCCGGATGGCGTTGTCAGATTTCATTGTTGATTACCGTCCTTTCACAAAAACAAAAAGGGCTGCATCAGGTGTCCATTCTTAACACGTAATGCCCCCCAACGTGCGGCCACTGTCCGGCGGCCATGCGGGATGCGGATTGATTCTTGGTTCACTTCCTTTCTGCCAATGGCAGGAAATATCTATATAAAAAGTGCCGGCAGGGAAGACATTGCGGCTGATTCAGCGCAATGTCAGCTACTACCGGCACCGATTACAAAAACAACAGCGTATGCTTATATAGCATAAAAATCATTTACAAAGCAATTATAATACTATATCTTGTAGTTGTCAACCCAGGGACGATTTAATATGTATCAATCATAATCTGTTGTCGAAGATAAAGGTTTGCTACTGCTGTGATGACTTCGTGGCTGCAACGGTACTCCCGAACAGCCTGTGCGAAGTTGTCGCAGTTCAAGTCGTTGTCATCGTACAGCTTGTCCAGCACATCGTAGCCGCGGTTGGCGAACTGCTCCATCTGGCGCTCTTCCACCACAGCGATATACCGGCCGCTGGCCACCCGGCGCAGAAAGCCGGTGCCCCGCCCGATCAGATCCTCCAGCACACGGTTGATGCCCTCCAGCAGGCGGGCGCGCTCGCTATCCAGCATATCGCTGAAGACATCGTCGTAGCCATCCACCAGAAAGACCATGTAGCCGGGGCGGCTGGCCTTGTACTCGGCCTCCACCCGGCGCAGCGCGGTCTCTTCGTTGAAGATCAGGAGCGTGACGCTCTCGCTCTGGCCCGGCACCGTGGAGCTGTGGATGCTCCACACGCCGTCGGCCAGGTTGAGCTGCTGACCGTCCGCCGTGCGGCAGAGCTGCAGGTCCAGGCCGGGCAGCAGCTTCTGCGCCCGGCTGGCCAGACGGTCTTCGCCGCCCAGCAGTCGCTGGCGGAATGCGGTGTTATACCACAGCACCGTCTCGCCGGAGAGCACCGCCGCCGGCTGAGACAGGGATTCCAGACTGTACTGGGTCTTGGAGTTTTCAAAACTCCCGCCCGTTACCCAGCGCGCAAGCCAGCTGCGCAGCCGGTAACGGAAAAGCCCCATCCCGATGCCCCACAGCACCACCAGCACCACCAGCACCGGCCAGCCCGCCGGGCGCTGGACGAGCAGCACCAGAAACAGCAGGCCGCACAGAACGGCCAGCGCGCCGGTCAGTATCTCAAGCGTCCATCTCGGTTTTCGTTTCATCAAATCTTCTGCCTCCTGATCTGCCGCCGCGTCGGGCGGCCTCTATCAGACCTCCATCAGGATGGGGAGGATCATCGGGCTGCGCTTGGTGCGGCGGTAGATATAGCTGCTCAGCGCCTCGCGCACACGGGTCTTAACGCTGTTCCAGTCGCGGACGTGTTCGTCCACGCAGCGGTCCAGCGCGTTTTCTACGATGCTCTGGGCACCGTCCATCAGGCTCTCGTTCTCGCGCACGTAGACGAAGCCACGGCTCACGAGATCGGGGCCGGCCAGCACCTTGCCGGTCTTGCTGTCCACGGTGGCCACGATGATGACGAGGCCGTCCTCCGACAGGTGCTTGCGGTCCCGCAGGACCACATTCCCCACATCGCCCACGCCGAGGCCGTCCACCATGACGGCACCGGCCGTGACCGGTTCGCCCAGCTTGATCTCATCCCTGGTCAGGATGACGTTGGAGCCGTTTTCTGCGATGAGGATGTTGCTGGTGGGGATGCCGAGGCTTGCGGCGGTGAGGGCATGCTTTTTCAGCTGCTTGTACTCGCCGTGCACCGGCAGGAAATACTTGGGCCGGGTCAGGGTGAGCATCAGCTTCTGCTCCTCCTGGCAGGCGTGGCCGGAGACGTGGACATCATACATGCTCTCGTAGATGACCTCCGCGCCCAGCAGCAGCAGACCGTTGACGATCTTGGTCACGCTCTTCTCGTTGCCGGGGATGGGGTTGGCGGAGATGATGATAAAGTCGCCGGGGCCGACGCGGACCTGGCGGTGGCTGCACGAAGCCATGCGGGAAAGGGCGCTCAGCGGCTCTCCCTGGCTGCCGGTGGTGATGAGGACCACCTGTTCCGGCGGGTACTGGTTCAGCTCTTCCACGCTGATGAGGGTGCCCTCCGGGATGTGCATATACCCCAGCTCCTGCGCCATGGCCGTGTTGTTGACCATGCTGCGGCCGCTGAATGCCACCTTGCGGCCATCTTCCACGGCCAGGTCGATGATCTGCTGGACGCGGTAGATGTTGGATGCAAAGGTCGCAATGATGATGCGCTTGTTCCGGGCGCGGGCAAACAGGTTGCGCACACCAGCGGCGACCTTCTGTTCGGTGGCCGTAAAGCCCGGACGCTCGGCATTGGTGGAGTCGCTCAGCAGGGCCAGAACGCCCTTCTGGCCGTACTCGGACAGGGTGGTCAGGTCGGTGACGCCGCAGGCCAGCGGGGTGTAGTCGATCTTGAAGTCACCGGTCTGGATGATGGTGCCTGCCGGGCTGTCGATGGCAAAGGCCACCGCATCCGGGATGGAGTGGTTCACATGGATGGGTTCCACCGTAAAGCAGCCCAGCTTGAGCTTCTGTTTGGGGGTGATCTCCACGAACTTGGTCTTGCCTGCCAGGCCGAACTCTTCCAGCTTGTTCCGGATGAGGCCGCAGGTCAGGCGGGTGCCGTAGATGGGCAGATCGAACTTTTGCAGCAGATAGGGGATGCTGCCGATGTGGTCTTCGTGGCCGTGGGTAATGAGCAGGCCCTTGATCTTCTCCTTATTCTGCACCACGAAGGTGAAATCCGGGATGACCAGATCCACGCCGTACATGTCGCTGTCTGGGAAGACGAGGCCGCAGTCCACGATGATCATATCGCCGCAGCACTCATAGACCGTCATATTCTTGCCCACTTCGCCCAGGCCGCCCAGCGGGTAGATGTGGATGGGCACAGCGGCCTCCTTGGGCTGCTGCGGGCGGCGGGGCCGCCGCTGATAATAGGGGCGGCGGGTGCGGGGTCGCTTTTCGCCGGTGGATTCCGTGTTTCTGTTCTGAGCCTGTGCCATGGTCTGGCTCTGTTCCTTTGCCTGTGCCATTCGTACCTCCAAAAAATCAATCACAAAACGCAGGCTCGCCCGTTCTGCGGGCGGCCTGTCCTCACAAAGAAGCGGGCAAGCTCTGCCGCTTCCATCAAACCATCGTATAGAATTCATCGTTTCAGCGCCGTTTCACGAGCGCAGAGCCGGGTCTGCGCAGCACATTGCAGCCTGTCAGTCCATCTGTTCGATGCGACCGCGGCGCAGCCGTGCAGCCCCCTGAGCACACCCCTCCGGTGCACCCCTATACGCATTTTGTTACAAACAGTATAGTATTTCTCACCCTTTTTGTCAATTCCAAGGTTGGGCTGCGCGGCAGCAAATTATGCGTCCCCCTCTTGACAGAAACGGAAAAATGGCTCTAAATAGAAGCATCTACAACAACACACCGGGAGAACCACATGAAACAAGTTGAAGTTTACACCGACGGCGCATGCAGCGGCAACCCCGGCCCCGGCGGCTGGGGTGCGGTGCTGCGCTACCGTTTCAACGGCAAGGTCTACGAGAAGGAGCTCAGCGGCGGCGACGCGTCCACCACCAACAACCGGATGGAGCTGACGGCCTTCATCGAGGCACTGCGCCAGTTGAAAGAGCCCTGCGAGGTGCGCCTGTGCTCCGACAGCCAGTACGTCATCAACGGGCTGGAAAAAGGCTGGGCCAGAGGCTGGAAGCGCCGGGGCTGGAAAAAATCCGACGGCTCCCCTGCCCTGAACCCGGACCTGTGGGAACAGGCGCTGGAGCAGGAGGCCCGCCACAAGATCACCTATGTCTGGGTCAAGGGCCACGCAGGCCACCCGGAGAACGAGCGCTGCGACCAGCTGGCCGTGGCACAAAGTCAGGCACACGGAGGGAGACAGGGACGATGAGCGATACGTTTTTGCCCGGCAGCGGGTTCGACACCTACGAAGAACAGGATAAGGTCCTGGTGGGCCTGTGCGGCGGCAGAGGCTGCCGGGCCGCCGTCCGCATCCTGCAGCAGCAGGGCTTTGCCGTGGCGGGCGCAGTGGTCCGCCTGACCGACGCCGACGACACCGTGCAGGCCGCAAAGGACGCGGCCAAGGCCCTCGGCATCGAGTGCGTTACCCTGAACGCTTCTGAGCTGGCAAGCCAGCTGGCCGAAGAAGCACTGCCCGGCGACCTGCGCTTCCCTGCCCTGCTGGCCGCTGCCGACCGGCTGGGCATCCAGTACATCGCCACCGGCCACCATGCGCGGGTGGAGACGGATGCAGACGGCGTCAGCCACCTGCTGCCCGCCGCCGATGCAGCCAGCGACGAGAGCGCTGCTCTGGCCGCTCTGCCGCAGGAGACGCTGGCCCGGCTCATCCTGCCGCTGGGCGATTTCTCGCCCGATGAGCTTTCCGACCTGGCCGAAGAGCTCCAGTTCTGATCCTGCCCGGAAACGCACAAGAGGCCCTGGACCGTTCGGTCCAGAGCCTCTTTCTTTTTGATTTCAGCTGTTCTGGGGGTGGACGATGTCGCGCCAGTCAAGGTCGCCGCGCTCCAGACCATGGATGAGCACCTCTGCGGTGGCGATGTTGGTGGCCAGCGGGATGTTGTGCACATCACACAGGCGCAGCAGCGTCATCTCATTGGGCTCACTGGGCTTTGCATTGATGGGATCACGGAAGAACAGGAGCAGATCGACCTCGTTGCAGGCGATGCGGGACGCGATCTGCTGGTCGCCGCCCTGGATGCCCGCCAGGAATCGCTGGACCTGCAGGCCCGTTGCCTCGGCGATCATCTTGCCGGTCGTACCGGTGGCCACCAATTTATGCTGGCTCAGGATCCGGCAGTATGCCGTACAGAACTGAACCATCAGCTCCTTTTTGGAGTCATGCGCGATCAGTGCAATCGTCATCGGTCAACCTCTCCTTTACGTTCCCCATGTGCTGGGCCATTTCCTTGCACATATCATAGTATCATAATTTCTCTCTTTTTACAACAGGTTTTTGGACAAAAGCGCCGATTTTTTCGGGAGTTTCTCCAATTTCCACCGAAATCCGCGCATTATCGTCACGCACCTGCCGTGGCTGCGGCATCCGCCGGAGCCGCAGCTGTGTCGTTCTGCCCGGCATCCTCTGTCTCCCCGGCGGCAGGGTCGGCTGTGCCGTCCGCAGGGGCCTCGGCCGCATCGGCTGCCGTTTCGGGCTGCGCCAGCGACTCTGCTGCCGCCTCGTCCACGGTCAGGGTGCCGTCCTTCATCGCATAGTAGGCGTTGAAGATATCCGCCACCAGTGTGCCGGTACGGGCACCGGCACCGCCGTATTCCACCACGATGCCGATGGCGATCTCCGGGTCTTCCGCCGGGCCATAGGCGATCATGGCGGCGTTGGTGTAGTGCTTATAGGTGCTGCCCGCATAGTAGCCCTCGCTGCGCTGGGGGCTGCCGGTCTTGCAGGCGATGGTGTGAGGATAGTTGGCCAATGCCGGGATCGTCTGGGCCACCCCCAGCATCCCTTCCTTGACCAGGTCAAAGGTCTCGCCCTTGTCCTCGACGACATCCATGACCTCCGGCTGGGTCTCTTCCAGCGTCTTGCCGGTGTTGGAGTCGAGGATGGCCTTGACGAAGTGGGTGCGGTAGCGGGTGCCGCGGTTGGCCAGCGTGGCGGCATAGGTCGCCAGCTGAATGGGCGTGACCGCCGTGTTGCCCTGGCCGATGGCGGCCTGCACGTCCAGCGACTCGGTGTAGTTGGAGTCGTTCTTGGTGGTCAGGCGGCCCAGCGCCTCGCTGACCTCCACGCCGGTGCGCTGGCCCAAGCCCAGCTTGTAGGCATAGGCGTCGTAGACATCGCTGGTCAGGCGTCGGCCCACATCGTAGAAGAAGATGTTGCAACTCCACTTGATGGCGGTCACGACGTCGATGTTGCCGCTGTGGCCATGGCGGGTGCATTTGGGGTGATAGTCCTTATAATAGGTATAGACGCCGTTGCACAGCACCGTGGAATACCGGTTGATCAGCCCCGTATCCAGTGCCGCCACTGCCACGCTGGGCTTGTAGGTGGAGCCGGGGGTATACAGGCCCTGCAACGCGCGGTTGAACAGGGGCATGTTCTCGTCCTCGCTGTATGCGCTGTAATTGGCGGCGTAAAGGTTCTGGTCAAAGCTGGGGTAATTGGACGCTGCCAGCACACCGCCGGTCTTGACGTCGATGACGACGACCGCACCGGCACTGGCCTGCTTACTGTCCCCATAGCTGTTCCGGATCCACTCCACGTTCTTTGCCAGCGCCTGATCGACGGCCTTCTGGAACTCGCTGTCGATGGTCAGCTGGACGGTGTGGCCCGGTTCCGGCACGGTGGTCAGGGCCGTGTTCACGATGACGCCGTCCGAGTTGCGGGTGATGGTCTCCACGCCGTCCTTGCCGCGCAGCTCGTCCTCATAGGCAGATTCCAAGCCGGAAATGCCGATGACGTCGTTCATGTTGTAGCCTTTTTCCTTGAGCGGATAGGTCACCTGCCCGTTCTCGTCGGTCACCTTCCACTTTTCGGCCGTGATCTTGCCCACCCGGCCCAGCACATGGGGCAGAACGGTGCCCTGCTCGTAGCTGCGGGCGCTCGTCTCCACGATCTCCACGCCCGGCAGGGTGAGGCTGTTCTCCTTGATGGTGGCCACGGTGGCCTCGCTGACGTTTTCCGCCAGAATGAAGTTGTTGACGTTGGAAAACGCCTGCAGCTGCATCTCGTAGTGGATGCCGCCCAGGATGCGCTGCCAGTAGAAAGAGAAATCGGCAAGGTCATAGTCCTCCACCAGCTTTTCCATCACATCGTCGGCGGTGGCATACTGCTGCAAGCCGAGGTTCTCCTTCATGGCGGCAAGGGAGCGCTGCTCGGCGGCGTTGTCGCTCTCCGCCGTGTACGCATAGTGCCCGGCGGCATCCGCCTGCCCGATGAGCAGGCTGTCGTTCCAGCTCTCGCCGTTCTCGCCCAGCAGGCCGACCAGCTTCTGGAGCAGGGCGTCCAGATCTTCGTCGCCCATCAGCAGCTTGTTCAGCACCACGTTGTAGCCCGTCACGCTGGAAGCGATGCGCTCGCCCTTACTGTCCACGATGTTGCCGCGGGCGGCCGTGACGGTAAATTTATAATCGGTCGTGTTGGTGGCCTGCGCCTTGAAGCTGTCGCCGTTGACCAGCTGCAGAAAGATCAGCCGGAAGCCGTACAGCCCGATGATCACACCTGCGGCGGCGATGAGGAGCATCATCCGCCGCGCGGCCGTTTTGCGTTCGTCTTGGTTCATCCGTTCTCCTTTTGGCGCAGCCGGTTCAGACTACGTCGTTGTCGATCTTGAATTCCGCATGGATGCGGCGCACTGCCCCGAACAGCACCAGACAGACCGGGATGGTCAGCGCCGCCGTGGGCAGCACGAACCACAGATACCGCTCCACTGCCCCGCTGTAGCTGGGCATGTAGTAGAAGAACAGCCAGTCCAGCGAGAGCACCAGCAACACCGCCGCCGTTTCCAGCAGGACAACATTCGCCGCCGAAGTCTTGAAGTAGAGCTGCATGACCGCCGAGAGCAGAAAGCAGAGCAGCAGTAGCTCAAAGGCCAGCAGCCCGGCGGTGCGGCCTGCGGTGTAGTCCCACATCAGGCCGCAGACGGCACCGAAGATGCCCCCCGCGAACTCGCCTTCCTCCACCGCGACGGCCAGCGCCAGCGGCAGCAGCCAGAGGGGCTTTGCCTCCCCCAGCCGGAACAGCCCCGGCAGGGTCTGCAAGACCGTGCATAGCAGCATCAGCAGCGCATAGCAGACCCATTTGGTGATCTGGCTGCGCTTGCGCTTGCGGCGTGATTCCATGGCAGGGCCTCCTCAGAAATTGGTAATGATGAATGCGTGGCGCACCGTGCGCGGGTCTGCGCCCGGCTCGATGACCGCGATGGACGATTTGCCGCTGACCTCCGGCACCACTTCCCGGACCACGCCCACCAGCACATCCGCCGGGAAAACGCCGCCCAGCCCCGTGGTGATGACCTGGTCGCTCTTCTGCGTCAGGGTGTTGCGGTTCAGGTTGGTCAGCACACACAGGCCGTCGGCCGCATAGTCCGAGCTGCCGGTGATGATGCCGTTGTCCCGCGTGCGGGAAACGACACCCGCCGCGTTGAAGTTGGGGTGCAGGATGGTCATGACCTTGCAGCTGGTGGCTTCCACTTCCACCACCACGCCCAGCAGATAGCCCTCGTCGCTGACGACGGTGTCGTTCAGCTCCACGCCGTCCACCGAGCCCTGATCCAGCGTGAAGCCGTAAAAGGCATCCAGCGGGTCGCGGCCGATGACAAAAGCCGAGACGCAGCTCATCTCCGGGCGGGTGTTCTGGATGTTGGCCAGCGCCTTGTAGGCTTCGTTCTCCGCCTTGAGCCGGTCGTAGTCCACCATCTGTTTGCGCAGCTCGGCGTTTTCGGCAGTGAGCTGCTCGTTCTCGTCCAGAATGGCCCCGATGTTGGTGTAGTTCTCCCACAGGGAGGCCACGCGGTCGCCCACCATGGCCGCCGCCTTCTGGAATGGGGCCACGGCCACGCTCAGCAACTCCTGCGGGGCGGCGGTCAGGCGGTCGTTGGCACCGGCATAGGCCATGATGCCCACCAGGAACACCGTGATGCCGATGAGGATCTTAAATTTCCAGGTATCGAAAAAATCTTTCAAGGGAACTTCCTCCGGTTGCAAAAAAGCGCGGACAGCCAGAGCCGTCCGCACTCTCTGTTACATATGGGGTCCGTCGGTATCCAGAACGTCATGCAGGACGTCCACATGATCCAGCACGGCACCTGCGCCCTTGGCCACGCAGTCCAGCGGGTCCTCAGCCACATGCACGTCGATGCCGGTCTCGCTCTGGATCAGCTGGTCCAGACCGCGCAGCAGTGCGCCGCCACCCGTCAGGGTGATACCGTGGTCGATGATGTCGGCGCTCAGTTCCGGCGGGGTGCGCTCCAGCGTCTCCTTGATGGCGCTGGTGATCTTCACCAGGCACTCCAGCAGAGCCTCGCGCACATCCTCGGAGTGGACGACGATGTTCTTGGGCAGGCCATCCACCAGATTGCGGCCCTTGATCTCCATGGTCATTTCGGGGTCCAGAGGGTAAGCAGAGCCGATCTCGATCTTGATCTGCTCAGCAGTGCGCTCACCGATGAGCAGGTTGTACTTGCGCTTGATGAACGCGATGATGGCCTGGTCGAACATGTCGCCTGCCATCCGGACGCTGCGGGACGCCACGATGCCGCCCAGCGAGATGACGGCGATCTCGGCCGTGCCGCCGCCGATGTCCACGATCATGCTGCCGGTGGGCTCGCTGATGGGCAGGCCTGCACCGATGGCCGCAGCCATGGGTTCCTCGATGACGGAGACCTGGCGGGCACCAGCCTTCAGGGTCGCCTCACGCACCGCGCGGCGCTCGACTTCCGTCACGCCGGACGGGATGCAGATGACCACGCGGGGGCGGGAGAACATGCTGTTGCCGCAGGCCTTCTTCAGGAAGTTCTCCAGCAGATTGGCCGTGATGTCAAAGTCCGCAATAACGCCGTCCTTCAGGGGGCGGACGGCCACGATGCTGCCGGGGGTGCGGCCGATGACGGCCTTTGCCTCGGTGCCCACGCAGCGGACCTCATCGGTCTTGGTGTCCACCGCCACAACGGACGGCTCGCGCATGATGATGCCCTTTCCCTTCATGTAAACCAGGGTGTTGGCTGTACCCAGATCAATGCCAACGTCTTTTGAAAACAAACTCATAATGAAGCTCTCCTTCGTATTTCCGGTCTATCCAAAACGCAGGGCGGCGCAAACCAGTCTGCCGCCGATCGCAGAATAACACGACTATATTATAGCCGCAAGCGGAAGTTTTCTCAAGCGTTTTTACAGGTTTTTCCGGATTTTTTCATAAATCTCCGCGCCAGGCCGCTCAAAATCGCTCCAGCAGCCGGATGGTGCGGCTGACGGGCAGCCCCATGATGGTGTAATAGTCGCCCTCGATGCGGTCCAGCCAGAGGGCCGCGCGGCCCTGGATGGCATAGGCACCGGCCTTGTCGTAGGGTTCTTCGGTGGCGGCATAGCGCTCGATCTCCGCTTCGGAGATGGGGAAGAACTTCACGCGGCAAGTGTCCACGAAGCTCTCGGTGCGGGTGCCGTCCGAGATGCAGACGCCGGTGTGGACCTCGTGCACCGCACCGGAAAGGGCCCGCAGCATCCGTCTGGCGTCCTCCACACTGTGGGGCTTGCCGAACACTTCCCCTTTCACGTCCACGACGGTGTCACAGCCGATGACCACCGCGCCGGGGTGCTGGGCCGAGACTGCCCGGCACTTGCCCCGTGCCAGCATTTCCACCAGCTCAGCAGGGGTGTCGGCGGTCATGGTGCTCTCGTCAAAGTCGCTGGCGCAGACGGTAAAATCGGTGGTGTACAGGCTCAGCAGCTCTCTGCGCCGGGGGCTGCCGGAGGCCAAAATCAGTTGTTTCATTTTATTTTCCCGTCGAGCCGAAGCCGCCCTCGCCGCGCTGGGTGCCGCCCAGCTCCTCCACCTGTGCAAAGGCTGCGGTGTACACCGGCGCGATGCAGAGCTGCGCCACCCGTTCGCCGGGCTGGATGGTGTAGGCCTCGCCGCCCAGATTGACCATGGGCACCTTCAGTTCCCCGCGATAATCGCTGTCCACGACACCGACGCCGTTGGCCATGCACAGGCCGTGCTTGATGGACAGGCCGCTCCGGGCATAGACCAGCGCCACGCAGTGCGCGCCGGGCAGCTCGATGGCAAGGCCGGTGGGCACCAGCACCCGCTGCATGGGGGCCACGGTCAGGGGTTCGTCCAGCACAGCGCACAGGTCGGCTGCGGCCGCGCCCGGCGTCGCGTAGGCGGGCACCTTCGCCCGCGCATCCAATACTTTATAGTTTACCGTGATGGGTTCCATATTATACCTCAATTCGTTCCTTTGAAATACAGCCCGCGGGTGAACTCGCCCTCGAACGGGGCATGCTGGCGGATGCTGTCCAGAATGGCGGCGGCCTCCTCGCGGGTCTCCAGCGTGAAATAGGCCACGCCGTAGTCCACCGTCAGGGCACCGGGCTTGTCGCCCATGTAGATGGGCACCGGATTATAAATAGTACGCACCCCCATGCCGCAGCGCACCGGGAACTTTTTGGCCTTGCGGTCGGTCAGCAGGCCGGTCTTGTCGCAGTGGGCGCAATCGTGGATGTTCTGCAGCGGGCAGGCACGGGTGACCATCAGCGGCATGTGGCCGTAGACGATCACGCCCGTGGGCACCGGCTGGCCGTTCTGCGCCGGGGCAATGGACGCAATGTCGCTGTCCTTGACCTCCGGCAGGATGAGGATGGCGTTCAGGCCGTGGTCGGCATAGAACTGAGCCGACAGCTGGTTGGTCACATTCAGGCCAAAACCGCCGGAGAGCGGCAGGCCCCGGCACATCCGCAGGTGGGCGATGTTGCCAGCCTCGTAGCCCGCAAACCCGGCCTCCTGCGTCGCCGCAATGCGGCGGGCGGTGTCCGCTTCCAGCGCGCCGAACATGACGCGGGGCAGTTCGAGGATGGTCTTGCTGCGCCACGCACGGGGGACGCGGTCTGCCTGCGCGATGGGCAGGATGAGCGCTTCGAGGCCGGAGAGTGCCTGTTCCGGCACCTGGTCCCAGCTCTCGAACCGGGCGCGGAGGGTCCGATGGGGCGGCAAAGTGCGCTGCGGCAGCGGAGCCAGCTCCACCTCCTGCATCGGCCAGGGGCGCAGGGTCTCGCGCTTCTGCTGCAGGCCCTCCAGCGCGGTGCGGCGCAGCTCATTGACGGCGCTGCCCGGCACGAACCACGGCCCGCCATCCATCTCCACGTCGATCTTTTCCACCGCGAACGGTGTGCCGCCCGTCTTGGACAGGCTGCGCTGCAAGCTCTCGGTGGGGTCGGTGCGGGCAGGCTGGGGTTCGGCGTCGCCGTAGGCAAAGGCGCGGTTGCCGTCTGCATCGGTGACGGTCAGCTTCTCGCCGCCCTCCTCGATCTCCAGCTTCATCTTCACCGGCACACGGGAGCGCTCCCGGCGGTACAGCTCCCGCAGGGCGGGCAGGGTCTTCCGGGTCAGTTCCGCGTCGGCCTCACTGCGGACACCAAACATCGTGCCATCGATCTTGCCATCCAGATAGCCGGACGTGAAACCGGACCGACTGAACGCATTCTTCAGCAGGTCGCGGTCATAGGCGCGGCCCTCGCGGCCCGCCAGGCAGGCATTGACCGCCGCCGCCACGTATTCCGGTGTGCGCAGACGGCCCTCGATCTTGGCCGAGGCCACGCCGATGGCCTGCAGCCTGTCCAGCTTGTCGATGACGGAATTGTCCTTCAGGGACAGGTGATGCAGGCGGCCCGGCCTGCCCTCCGGCAGGGGGTTCGCCTCAAACGGCAGGCGGCAGGGGCCTGCGCAGGAGCCGCGGTTGCCGCTGCGTCCGCCCAGAAAGGCCGACATGTAGCACTGGCCGCTGACGCACATGCACAGCGCCCCGTGGACGAAGCACTCGGTCTCGATGCCGCAGTTCCGGGTGATGGCTTCCACCTCCGGCAGGCTCAGCTCACGGGCCAGCACCACGCGGGTGAAGCCCAGGTCCTTCAGCTCCAGCGCGCCCTGCAAGGTGTGGACGCTCATCTGGGTGGAGCCGTGGCGGGGCAGTTCCGGGGCGATCTCCCCGATGAGCTTTGCCACCGCCAAGTCCTGGCAGATGACGGCATCTGCGCCGCTGGCGGCCACGGCCCGCACGGCATCCGCCAGCTGGGCCAGTTCGGTGCCGTAAACGGTGGTGTTCAGCGCCACATGCACCTTGACCCCGCGCACATGGCAGAAGCGGACGGCCTCCTTCAGGCTGTCCGCATCAAAGTTTCCCGCGCTGGTGCGGGCGTTGAAGCCCGAAAAACCCAGATACACGGCGTCCGCACCGCTGAACACGGCGGCATGGAGCATCTCTTCGCTGCCCACCGGGGCAAGGATCTCAATCTTCGACATTCTGTTCCCTCTGTTTTTCCTGTTCCTGCTCGGTCTGCGCGGCCTTTTCGCGGTCCTGTTTTGCCTTCAGGCGGGCCAGCTGCTCCCGCAGGGCTGCATTTTCGCGCCGGAGCGTCTCATTCTCAGCTTTTGCCTTATCCTCCGCGAGCTTCGCATGGGCTGCATCCGCGATATAGCTCTGGATCTGGCTGCGCATGTTCTCGGCGCTGCCGGTGCTCTTTTTGTACTCGTCCAGATAGTCCATGGCGCAGAACACCGCCGCCTTGGTCACCGAAAGATTTTCGTTTCCGTCCAGCAGCTTTGCGATATCCTCGTCCAGCTTTTTGGCCAGAGAGGTGATATACTTTTCCGAATCCGTCGTTGCGATCGCATAGGGCGCGCCCGCAATGTTCACTCGCACTTTATTAACCATCGTATCCTCACTTTGCACGCCGCGCGGCCTCTGCACGGCGGGAGCGGTTCCGAGTTTCCCGGTTTTTCGGACGCATTTTCGGGATCTTCGGGCACAAACCCGCCTGCGCCCGAAAACCGGGGCGCGGCTTTTTCGTTCTGAGCGGAATTTCTCTCCGAATTGCCGGGGTGCCGCCGTTCTCCTGCAGCAGCTCCCGGCCCGCTGTACCCTTATTATAATATAAATGGAGCGCAAGAAAAAGTGCTAAATCTGAATTTTTAGCAGATTTGTCAGAAAGATGGGTCCAAAAATAGCAGTAACGGCAAAAATCGGCTCTTTTCCTTGCATTCATGCGCAGAACTGATTATAATATCATTGTTGTGTAGCAGGGCTGAGGGAAAGAGGAGAGTTTCCCTGCTGCGTTCAAATTCAGAAAGAGCACCCGTGAGTGTGCGGATAGGAGTTCCTTTATGACTACGAAAGAATTTGCAAAAATTCTTCAGGAAAAGCTGACCAGCGAGTACGGCGTGGATCTGAGCATTGCTTCCAACCAGCAGATCTATCGTTCCCTTGCTCTGATCTGCCGCCAGATGATGAGTGAGAACCACAAAAAGTTCCAGTCCAAGGCGATCGGCACCGGCTCCAAGCAGGTTTATTACCTGTGCATGGAGTTTCTGATGGGCCGCAGCCTGAAGATGAGCCTGTTCAATCTGGGCCTGAACGATGTGGCACAGCAGGCTCTGGCCGCTGCTGACATCAACATCGACGGCATCTTCGAGGAAGAGCCCGATGCCGGTCTGGGCAACGGCGGTCTGGGCCGTCTGGCAGCCTGCTATCTGGACGGCATGGCCACCACCGGCATCTGCGGCACCGGCTACTCCATCCTGTACGAGTACGGCATCTTCAAGCAGAAGATCGTGGACGGCTGGCAGCAGGAGCGCGCCGACAACTGGCTGCCCGGCGGTCAGGTCTGGCTGAAGAGCCACCCAGACCAGGCCATCGAGGTCCGCTTTGACGGCGAGATCCACGAGAACTGGGATCACGGCTTCCATTATATCCAGCACACCAACTACAACAGCGTCATGGCGGTGCCTTCCGACATGTACGTGCAGGGCTACGACGGAAAGGGCGTTGCCAAGCTGCGCCTGTGGCAGGCAAAGGCCCCGGACTTTGATATGTCCAGCTTCTCTCTGGGCAACTACAACACGGCCATGAGCAAGAACGCCAACGCCGAGCTGATCTCCAAGGTCCTCTACCCCAACGACAACCACGTCGAGGGCAAGATCCTGCGCCTGCGCCAGCAGTACTTCCTGTCTGCCGCTTCCATCGGCGACATCGTCCAGAACCACCTGGCTACCTACGGCACTCTGGAGAACCTGGGCGACAAGGTGGCCATCCAGCTGAACGATACCCACCCGACCCTGGCCATCCCCGAAATGATGCGCATCCTGCTGGACGAGTGCGGCTTTGGCTGGGACAAGAGCTTCGACATCTGCCAGAAGGTCTTCGCCTACACCAACCACACCGTCATGGCCGAGGCTCTGGAAAAGTGGAACGTGGACAT
>OGJO01000829.1_pt1 | contig 15064 bp, 8 predicted proteins | sample 1572121 | NCBI WGS metagenome assembly OGJO01 (sample SAMEA2582081, study PRJEB24529) | metagenome | biome: Human gut stool | place: China | collected 2011
CAAATCTTTTAAGCTTTCACCAAGAGCAATGCGTGTTGCACATTCTACCATATTGATGCCTGTAACCTTAGAAATGAATGGTACAGTACGGCTAGAACGAGGGTTAACTTCGATTACGTTAAGTTCACCATCAGCCACGATATATTGGATGTTAAGTACACCTTTAACATTAAGGCCTACTGCAATACGACGTGTATAGTCAACGATTTGATCAATCAATTCTTGGCTCAAATGTTGAGCTGGGTAAACGGCCATGGAGTCACCAGAGTGAACACCAGCACGTTCGATTTGTTCCATAATACCAGGAATACATACGTCAGTACCATCGGAAATAGCGTCAACCTCTACCTCCATACCAACCATATAACGGTCGATAAGAACAGGATGTTCCTTAGATGCTACTACGGCTTCCTTCATGTATACATCAAGCTCTTTATCGTTGTATACGATTTCCATAGCACGGCCGCCCAATACATAAGAAGGACGTACAATCAATGGATATTTCAAGTTTTTAGCTGCTGCTTGTGCTTCTTCATCGGAGGTTACAAGCGCACCTACTGGACGTGGAATACCAAGTTTTGCCAACAATTCATCAAAGCGTTCACGGTCTTCTGCCATATCGATACTATCTACGGATGTACCGAGGATTTTTACACCGCGCTTAGCTAATGGACCTGCCAAGTTAATTGCTGTTTGACCACCGAATTGAGCAATAACGCCAGCTGGTTTTTCTTTATCGATAATTTCCATTACATCGTCCACTGTTAATGGTTCGAAGTACAAGGAATCAGAAATATCAAAATCAGTAGACACTGTTTCTGGGTTATTGTTGATCATAATAGATTGATAACCCGCTTTACGAAGTGCCCAAGAGGAATGTACAGAGCAGTAGTCGAACTCTACGCCTTGACCGATACGAATTGGACCGGAACCAAGTACTACAACGGATTTTTCACCTAGTGGTTTAACTTCGTCTTCTTGTGCATAAGCACTATAGTAGTACGGTGTTTTAGATTCGAATTCGGCAGCACATGTATCTACATATTTATATGTTGGAAGAATGTTCCATTCTTTACGTTTTGCACGAACGTCTTCTACGGTTGTATTAGCATAACGAGCGATAACAGAATCAGTGAAGGAATAACGTTTTGCTTTGCGCAATACGTCTTCTGTTAAACCATGTTCAGCTAACGCTTTTTCTACATTAACAATATTTTTGATTTTTTCAATAAAGAATGTATCAATTTTTGTAATGTAATGAATTTTTTCTACACTAATGCCCTTGCGAAGTGCTTCTGCTACAACATAGATACGTTCATCATCTACTAAATGTAAACGTTCAATCAATTGTTCCATGGACTCATGAGAGATTTTCTTAAGCTCAATATGGTCTAAACCAATTTCCAAGGAACGAATTGCTTTAAGTAAGGATCCTTCCAAGGAGCGGTCGATAGCCATAACTTCGCCAGTAGCCTTCATTTGAGTGCCCAATGTGCGATCTGCCAAATTGAATTTTTCAAATGGCCAACGTGGGAACTTAGTTACTACATAGTCCAGTGTAGGCTCGAAGCATGCTTTTGTTTCACCTGTTACAGCATTTGTAATTTGATCCAATGTCATGCCTACTGCAATTTTTGCAGCTACCTTTGCAATTGGATAGCCAGTTGCTTTAGATGCTAATGCAGATGAACGGGATACACGAGGGTTTACTTCGATAACGATATATTCGTTGCTATTTGGATTCAAGGCATATTGTACGTTACAACCACCTTCGATTTTCAAATAACGAATGATTTCTACAGATGCAGTACGAAGCATTTGGTATTGAATATCGTTCAATGTTTGGCTAGGTGCCACAACGATGGAGTCACCAGTATGTACGCCTACAGGGTCGATATTTTCCATGTTACATACGATGATACAGTTATCTGCACTATCGCGCATTACTTCGTATTCGATTTCTTTCCAACCTGCTACAGAACGTTCTGCTAGGATTTGGTGAATTGGTGAAAGTTTCAAACCACGGCGTGTGATTTCATACATTTCATCTTCGTTATGCGCAATACCGCCACCAGTACCGCCCAATGTATAGGCAGGACGAATGATGATAGGATAACCAATGCGATTAGCAAACGCTACTGCTTCTTCAAGATCGTTAAAGATATCGGATTCAGGAACTGGTTGATTGATTTCCTTCATCGCTTCTTTAAATAGCTCACGGTCTTCGGCTTGTTTAATAGCTTCAAGAGTTGTACCTAGAAGTTTTACACCATATTCTTCTAACACGCCAGCTTCAGACAATTGTACGGCCATGTTAAGGCCTACTTGACCACCTAATGTAGCCAACAAGCCCCAAGGGCGTTCTTTTTTAATTACTTCTGTTACGAATTCAAGACTAATCGGTTCTACATATACGCGATCAGCAATATCTGTATCAGTCATAATGGTAGCAGGATTAGAGTTAACCAATACTACTTTATAACCTTCTTCACGAAGGGAACGGCATGCTTGTGTACCAGCATAGTCAAACTCTGCAGCTTGGCCGATAATAATTGGACCAGAACCAATTACAAGTACTTTTTTTGCTTCTGTGGTCATATTATTTTCCCTTTCTCATTAAGTCTTCAAATTCGTCAAATAAATATAGATTATCAGTAGGTCCTGGGGACGCTTCTGGATGATATTGTACAGAGAAAATAGGCAATTCTTTATTGTGCATTCGCTAATGTCTGGATTGAATATAGCCGAGATAAGTAATTTCTACAAAGTCTGGCAAGGAAGTATCATCTACTGCATAGCCATGGTTTTGAGATGTAATATATACACGACCTGTACGTAAATCTTGTACTGGATGGTTAGATCCACGGTGACCAAACTTCAATTTAAATGTTGTACCACCATAGGCTTGCGCCAATACTTGATGACCCATGCAAATGCCGAAGATTGGTTTTTTGCCGAACAATTTCTTTACCTCTTCTACGGCATAGCCAAGATCTTGAGGGTCTCCAGGGCCATTGGATAAGAATACACCATCTGGATTTGCTGCTAACACATCTTCAGCTTTAGCATCTGCAGGGAATACTGTAAGACGGCAACCAGCAGCTTCTAAAGAGCGAAGGATATTTTCCTTTACACCATAGTCCATTACAGCTACATGGAACTCAGCATTTTTATCGCCACGCATACCTTGCCATTTTGTAGTTACACGCATAACTTGATCTGTTGGCAAGTCTTGTTTAAATAATTTTTGAATATCTTCCATAGGGTAATCAGAACGTACAAGTACGCCTTTCATTACGCCATGGTTACGAAGTACACGTGTAATAGCACGTGTATCTACATCATAAAGGCAAGGGATGCCGTGTAAACGAAGATACTCGCTAAATAAGCCTTCATTTTGCCAGTTAGATGGGAAATCACACAGTTCTCCTACGATAAAGCCTTTACAATATGGTTTAGGGCCTTGAGTAATAGCATTCAATGTACCATAATTACCGATCAAAGGATATGTTAATGTAATAATTTGATCCGCATAGGATGGATCAGTCAAGATTTCTTGATACCCTGTCATACCTGTGTTAAATACAACTTCGCCTACTGTTGGAGCGCCACCTAATAAGGAACCTTCAAACACGGAACCATCTTCAAGAACTAACTTGCCTTTCATTATAAGACTACGCCCTCCTTCATAACTACTTTGCCATCAACTACTGTGAGTTTGGCCTTACCTGTAACAGTCATACCATCAAATGGGCTGACTTTGCCTTTTGTATAGAATTTATTTCGATCTACTGTCCATTCTTCAGTTGTAGAGAATACAGTAATATCTGCTGGTTTACCAACTTCAAGAACACCTGCATCAAGACGCATTAATTCAGCTGGACGTGTACTCATATAGTACACAACTTGGTCAATGCTGAGTTTATCTGGACCATACGCATTGGTAATAACCGCTGCTAAAGATGTTTCGAGACCACTGAAACCATTAGGAGCACAGCAGAACTCATGGTCTTTTTCTTCATATGCATGCGGTGCATGGTCTGTAATAATTGCATCGATTGTGCCATCTTTCAAGCCTTCTAATAATGCTTGACGATGATCTTCGGAGCGAATTGGAGGAGCCATTTTAAACGCTGGATTGTATTCGCGTAAATATTCATCTGTGAAAGATAAATGTTGGCTTGTAACTTCACATGTTACATTAAGACCTTTTGCTTTTGCGCGACGAACCATGTCCACTGTATTTTTACTACTTACGTGTGCAATATGAATGTGACCGCCTGTCATTTCAGATAACAAAATATCACGAGCAACCGCTAAATCTTCAGCTACTGCAGGACGACCAATAACACCTAGTTCATAGGAAACGATACCTTCATGCATATGACCATTTTTAGTCAATGTAATATCTTCTGCATGGTCGATAACCATTTTATTAAACATGGAGGAGTATTCTAAGGCACGACGCATAAATGCAGCATTTTCTACATAATGGCCATCATCGGAAAATGCTACTACACCAGCTTCAGCCATATCGCCCATTTCAGCAAGTTCCTTACCTTCAAGACCTTTGGATACAGCACCAATAAATTCTACTTTCACAACGCCAGTGAGTTCAGCCTGTTTTTGTAAACCTCTTACAAGTGCAGCATTATCTACAACTGGGTTTGTATTAGCCATAGTGACTACACGTGTGAAACCACCAGCAGCAGCCGCTTGTGTACCAGAGTGGAAATCTTCTTTAGCTTCTTGGCCTGGTTCACGCAAATGTGTGTGAATATCGATAAGACCAGGTGCTACGATAAGACCTGTTGCATCATATACTTCAGCGCCTTCAGCACTCAAGTTTTGACCGATGGCTGCAATTTTACCATCTTTTACGAGAACGTCTGCTACTTCGTTTTGTTTTTTTGCCGGATTAACTACCGTACCATTTTTAATAAGCAAGCTCACTACCGTCACCTCCGATAATAGTTAAGTACAATACAGCCATACGTACAGCTACGCCATTACGTACCTGTTCTTGAATTACGGATTGATCAGAATATGCTACATCTGGTGCAATTTCAAGGCCACGGTTCATAGGACCTGGATGCATTACCATCACATCATCTTTAGCCAATTTCAATACATCATTGTTAATACCAAAGATACGAGCATATTCTCTATTTGTAGGATACAACGCAGAATGAATACGTTCTAATTGAATGCGAAGTACGTTAACCACATCTGCATCAACTACTGCTTCACGAATATCGTGGTGTACGGTAACACCTAATTTTTCGAGCTCTGGATATACCATTGTACGAGGACCAGCCAAATGGACTTTAGCACCCATTTTTGTAAGTCCATAAATGTTAGATCTTGCTACACGGCTATGCATAATATCGCCTAAGATAACAACTTTTAAGCCTTCAATAGATTCTTTTTTCTCTAAAATGGAGTACATATCTAATAATGCTTGTGTTGGATGTTCATGAGCGCCGTCACCAGCATTGATAATAATAGGATCTACTGCTTTTGTGGCATATAGAGGAGCCCCTTCTGCACTATGACGCATTACGATAGCATCTGTACCCATATAGGATAATGTTAGCAAAGTATCACGGAAGCTTTCACCTTTACCCATGGAAGAACCGCTAGGAGAAAGATTGATAACGTCAGCCCCTAAATATTTGCCGGCTAATTCAAAGGAACTACGGGTACGAGTACTTGGCTCCATAAAGAGGTTAACAATAGATTTCCCCTTTAAAACCGGAACCTTCTTGTCATCAGAAAGAACGATTTTCTTCATTTTTTTTGCCACATTTAAAATCAATTTGATTTCTTCAGGTGACACATTTTGCAAACCTAATAAATGTTTGCCTTTTAGGCTAACTTGTCCCATGATTTCCTCCTAACTCACGTAACAAAAAAGACCTTTTGCCCAGGGCAAAAGGTCAAATAGTTTGCACAAAGAAGCCCTTATGGGGCGCTTCAACTATATTCCTTTCTCAGCCTCTCTGGACTAAATTAAAAGGTTTTGTAATATGCAATGGTCTCTCGTACCATGGATGCATTTTCTTTATTTATTGTACTGAATCTCCTCTTGAAAGTCAATGTGAAAGCAAAAGTTCATAAGTATTTTAAAAAGAGGACAAACCCTTAGAAGTGGCTTGTCCTCTCTATACTTCACCAATTGTTTCCTTATAATCAATCTATAATTAGATACAAATAATTTTCATTATTATAAGCTAATATTAGTGCCCCATAGGATATAATTTTGGTGGATTTTGATCATCATTTTGTTGATCTTGCTGTGAACTATAAGGAGCTTGACCTTGTTGACCATTAGTCATTGGGTTTTTCTGTGCATATTGTTGATTTGGTTGTGGTTGACGTTGGTCACGACGACGTGTATTTTGAGATGCAGTCGGTCTAGGTTTAGTCAACTCATCAATAGATACAGCATTTGGAATAGTTACACTTGGTGTATCCTCATGTACATCATCAAGTTCACTGAAGGAAGGTCCTGTTTTAGCCGCTTGTGCTGCCTTACGTTCTGCCTCAATTTGTTGACGTGCAAGTTCTGCGCGACGACGAGCATTTTCTTGTTGTTCTTTGACACGTTGAATCGCTTCAGCTCGCTCTTTTGCTTTACGTTCAACTTCGGCTTGTGCAAGAGCTTGCTGACGTGCTTCTTCCGCTTTGCGTTCCGCTTCTAAGTGAGCTTGATAACGTTCTTCAGCAATGCGTTTTGCCTCTGCTGCTTGGCGTTCAGCCTCTGCACGTTCTGCAGCCAATCTAGCTTGCTCTGCTTTACGTGCCTCAGCAGCCATACGTACTTCTTCGGCTTTTCGCGCTTCTTCTGCTCGTCTAGCCTCTTCTATGCGGCGTGCTTCCTCTGCTCTCCGAACCTCTTCTGCTCGTTTTGCTTCCGCTGCAATTCGAGCTTCCTCTGCCTTACGAAGTTCTTCTGCTCGTTTTGCTTCTGCTGCAATTCGAGCTTCCTCTGCTTTACGCAATTCTTCCTGACGTTTTGCTTCTGCCGCAACACGAGCTTCTTCAGCTTTACGGGCAGCTTCAATTCTTGCCTCTTCAGCCTTACGCGCTTCTTCTGCACGTTTAGCCTCTGATGCAACACGAGCTTCCTCGGCCTTACGAGCCGCTTCGATTCTTGCCTCCTCAGCCTTTCTCGCTTCTTCTGCACGACGTGCTTCTTCAGCTTTTCTTGCAGCTTCAATACGTTGTGCTTCTAAGGCTGCTTTTGCTTCTGCCGCTTTACGAGCATCTTCTTGACGTTTCGCTTCTAACGCAGCCTGTTCAGCTGCACGTTGTGCTTCTAATGCCGCTTTCGCCTCTGCAGCTTTCCGTGCTTCTTCTGCGCGGCGTGCTTCTAATGCTTCTTGTTCTGCTTTTCGCTGTGCTGCTAAACGCGCTTTCGCTTCAGCCGCTAAGCGTTCTTCTTCAGCTTTTTTTGCCTCTAATGCAGCCTTTTCTACTGCCCGTTGTGCTTCAAATCGAGCCTTAGCTTCTGCGACTTGTCTAGCTTCTTCAGCTTTACGAGCAGCTTCAATACGCGCCATTTCTGCTTTACGTTCTTCTTCGGCCTTACGTGCTTCAGCTACTTTTCGATCAAGCTCAGCTTTTCTTTCAGCTTCTAGTCGTTTAGTTTCTTCTGCTTGACGCATTTCTTCAGCTTTTTTAGCTTCTAATGCAGCTTTTTCTTTTGCAGCTTGTGCTTCTTGAGCCGCCTTCAATTCAGCAGCTTTGCGATCCGCCTCAGCTTTCTCTGCTAGTTTGCGCTCCACTTCAGCATGTTTTGCTTCTGCTGCTTTACGCGCCAATTCGGCCTTTTCTGCTGCTATACGAGCTTCTTCAGCCTTCTTACGCGCTAATGCTTCTTCTGCATCTTTTGCTTTTTTGAGTTGTGCCTCTTTTTTAGCATCTGCCGCAGCTTTATCACTCAATTTTTTTGTTTCTTCATGAGCAATTGTTTCTGCCTGTTTAGCAGGAGTCATAGTCGATTTGGAACTATCTACAGTGCCCTTATTTGTATCTTTACCGTTTATAGGACCTACAGGGATTTGTGTGCCACTTTGAGTTGGATGCCCTAAAGAGTCAGTTACATCTTTTGGTACATTGACCGCAATAGTCTGATGTTTTTGTGGATTTGCAAGAGATTCAGGAATCAATAAGAATCGTATTGGCAAATTAGATGCACCTGCCGGCATGAAGTTTAATGTTAACAAATCGCCTGCATTATAATTACCCATAAGACGGCTATCTAATATAGTACCTTCCCCTAATGCGGAAATACCATCTTCACCACCAATGTGATAAGTTCGTGTATCGGTCTGTCCCCGTCTAGCACCTTGTTGATGCAATGCTTTTACCATAAAGGAACCAGAATAAGGTCCCCCAAGAGGGTTAAAATACAGTCTAAACGGTTCATTCCCCTTTGTAGGAATTTTTAACGTATACGATACGCCATAGTTACCACGGTCACGAACAAATGCTTTATTTTGCATTTCATCTACACCATTGATAAACGCATCCTCCCGATCGTTACCAATTTCAACGAAGGCACCACCTAATGTAGTATCAAAAGGTGTGGTAACCTCCATATTACGTTTAGCCCCCGTATATGTACCGCGCAATTGAATTTCATCAATAGGTAAATTTTTAACCCAATGAGATGCATCAATGGCATCCATCCCCATAGGCAACATCATAACACGCGCAAAGATTGGTGCCTCTGTTTTAATATCTACGATACCGGTAAATAATGCATCTTGATATACTGGTGTATTTTCCAAATCACTAAAGATTAATTGGCGCCCTTGTGGCGGAATACTTAGCGAATATAAAGGTCTCGCATTGGGACTTTCATCTAAAGGATGCTCTAAGTCCTTCCGGGATAAATCACGACCAGCAGCGAAATAATCTGGTGTAGCCACAGATTTTAACTGTCTCATCACCTGAACAGTATTGGGATACGCCGATTGATTCTCCAATACGATAGCAATCTTATGGGGCTGATCCATTTCATTTACATGGTAAAAATAGATACGACCATTTCCATTAATTGTACCTGCACTAAGCGTACCACCTACTGGTCCTACATATTCAGGGCTATCTGATAGTAGCAATGTATCCGTTTGAGACACTAAACTTGGTGGCAACGGAGAAAACTGAAAATATCCAATTGATTGTAAATCTATATCACGCGCCTCTACATGGCCTGTAAGAGCAGCCATGGCGGCCATCGCTGCGGCTACACAATATTTTGATTTATAAGAAAACATATATTAATACCTCTATATTTCTTCAAGCCCCATAGGGTCATACGTAAGTGCTAATGCTTCGATTTTCTTTAAACGATGTCCAATACCCGACTTAGATAATTCGCCATCCATCAATTCTTCAAGTTCTTTCAGACTCGCTTCTGGATTGTCCCATCTCAATCTTGCTACAATCCGCAACTTTTCAGGCAATTCATCAATACCAATTTCTCTATCGATAATTCGAATAGCCTTTACCTGGCGTACTGCAGCATCTACAACCTTTTGCAAATTTGCAGTCTCACAGTTTACTTGTCGATTAATTTGATTTCGCACAGTTTTCATTATGCGCACGTTTTCAAATTCCATCAGTGCTGATTGAGCACACATAATTTGCAAGCAATTCGTTACAGCGTCCCCTTCTTTAAGATATACTACGTACTCTTCCTTACGCTCAGTCAAACCTGCATGAATATGAAATAACCGCAATACATGTATAATTTCCTTTGCAAAATTCTCATTCCCCGTCATAAACTCGAGATGATAGTCACTTTGTGGCTTATTAACAGAGCCACCGCCTAAAAAAGCACCCCGTAAAAAAGCACGTCGTGCCTCCATAGATTTAAGCCAACTACGAGGAATTTGTTCAGTTACAGGCCATAAAGCAAGATCTTCTAACGCCTGTCGTCCTTCTATAGATGGCTCTACAGATAAAGTATACATATTTTTCTTGCGCAAGTTTAGTCCTTGTCGTACTAATACATTGGTAGGTAATTCATATTGTTTTTTTAATATGCCTAACAAGCGACGAGCTACTGCATTATTTGCAGTAGCCAATCTAATACCAACAGCACCCTTCATCCCCAGAATGATAGATCCACCCATGCGCAATAAGCAAGACGCTTCAATTTTCATGGCCAAATCTGCATCACTAGAGGATTCATATTGGCATAATTCATTTTTTACATCTTCAGCAAATGACATAGGTATCCCTTCTCATTAATGATCATCTCGTTGGAGATAATACTCTAGGATATGTGGTTCAGTATCTGATTGCATAGCATGCACAATATCCATAATTACTTTACCTAACCGTTCAGGATCATGAACAGCCGGCTTTTTAGGGCTTATCAATGTAGCCCTAATCGTACGTATTCCTTTAGCTTGTAGCTTCTTAGTATCTAATGCTACAGGCTCTGAACCTACAGCACTATATTGTTCTACCATTTGAATTGGTAAAGGTCCATCGTTAGCAAGTACAGTATCTACAATGCCTTCACCACCATGTGCAATGAGAGCCTCCACATGATCACTTAAGGTATAACCTGTAGTTTCACCAGGTTGAGTCATAACATTAGCAATGTAAATTTTATTTGCCTTACTAGCGCGTACATGAGATGCAATTTTATCAGTTAACAAATTCGGAATGATACTTGTATATAAGCTACCCGGTCCAAAGATGATAACATCTGCTTCATCGATAGCACGTAACGCAGCACCTTCTGGTTTTGGCTGTGCTGGCTCACTATACATATGGCGAATGCGTTTACCAGAATTAGGAATATTACTTTCACCTTCTACGATAGTACCATCAGTCATCTCCGCTACTAATTTAATGAACTCTGTAGACGACGGAATTACACGACCTCGTACACGCAACAATTTACTAGCCGCTTCAAGCGCTTCCTCCACATCGCCATCATATACTTGAGCAAGTGCTGTGATAAAGAGGTTACCAAAACTATGTCCAGATAGCTCATTTTCCCCTTCAAAGCGATAACGGAAAAGATTTTCCATAACCCCTTCTTGTTCAGCTAACGCAATCAAGCAGTTTCGTAAATCGCCAGGAGCAATCATTTTAAAATCTTTACGCAAGCGTCCCGAGGAACCACCATCGTCAGCTACGGTTACAATAGCAGACAAATTAGAGGTGTGTATTTTTAACCCACGTAATAAATTTGATAGCCCTGTACCACCGCCGATAACAACGATCTTAGGACCTTTATCGAGGCGTATATTTTGGAAAATAATATCCGACACCTTACTATCAGGATTAGGTAATACAGCGCGAATAATCGTTTTAATAACCTTACTCGTACCGATTAACATTAAAACAGCGCCAATCGATAGTACAACAACGCCTACAGCAATAAGCACATTATAATTGTAAAAGCCCGTCATATTATAAGAAAAGGCTAATACAATATCTTCAAGAACGGCAAGCCATTGATAGTTAAACATCAATGAAATACCAATGATTAAAAGACCTACACCACAACTAAAAAGGGCAAGCCAACGTTTTATATTTAGGCCCGGAATAAGCCACCGAAACCATCTTTTTCGCAACATATGAACCCCTATCTAGTTACCAAGTGTTTTAATTTCATGAGGATTATAATCTTCTTCTACATTATTTTTCATCATATCTCGATGTTCTACAGAAACGCGATAGCCTTTTTCTAATAGATGAGAATATAATGCTTCTGCCATAGCCACAGATCTATGCATACCACCTGTACAGCCTACAGCAACGATAAATTGAGACTTCCCTTCTTGTTCATAATTAGGCACAAGAAAATCAATAGTATCAAAATAACGGTTTTTAAATTCCTCTGTAACTTCAAAGGAATGAATATATTCATTTACAGCTTTCACACGACCTGTTTTATGACGGAATTCTGGAATGTAGAATGGGTTTGGTAAGAATCGAACATCCCAAACCATATCCGCATCCAATGGTAATCCATATTTAAAGCCAAAGCTTACAACTGTGATAGACATGCCATGGCCTTCATCAACTTGAGTAAATCGTGTTTTTAAATACTCTTTAAGACTCGCAGTTTTCATATTCGTTGTATCAATAATGAAGTCTGCTTTATGTCGTACAGAATTTAATATCTGACGTTCTTCTTTCAAACCTGTAGTGATCATCCCATCTGGAGCCAGTGGATGGCTGCGACGAGTTTCTTTATATCTTCTAATTAACGTCTCATCTGTAGCATCCATAAAGACAATTTCATAATCCACCTTCATTTCTCTTAATGTTTCAAGAGATGATGAAAGGGCTTCAAAGAATTCACCACCGCGAATATCTACGACTAAAGCTACACGGTTTGTACGTTCTCCACCTTGTCGACAAATTTCACTTAGCTTAGGAATAAGTACAGGAGGAATATTATCAATACATAGATAGCCCATATCCTCTAATGCTTGTAGAACCTGAGTTTTGCCGGCACCAGACATGCCTGTAACAATTAATAAACGAAATGCTTCCATAGTTTCACTCCATTATAAAAGATTCTTTTCAATCCAATGAGCTACACCATCTTCATTATGATGTCCACATACTTCATTAGCCACAGATTTTACATGTTCTGTTGCATTTGAAACAGCTACCGAATATCCCGTTTCACTTAACATAGAAATATCGTTCTCTGCATTTCCAAAGGAAACTATATTTTCAAGGCTAAGATTATTATCTAGAGCTAATTGAGCTAATGCACGCCCTTTTGATACATTCGGTGCAGTGATTTCGAGGAAATCTCGTTGACTACGCACTAATGTAACTTGATTCCCAACTAATGGGGTCAAGATATCAATAATTCTATCGATTCCTTCCTCTGTATCGATAGCAATGAGCTTATTAGGTTCTGAAGAAAGTGTATAAATTGTATCACCTAAAAACTCAGCTACAGCCCCTGTTTGCTGTTCATAATGATTGGATTGCCAATTTTTATGATGACACAGTAAATGATCATCTACATACGATTGTATATGCCAACTATATTGTTGGCCGAGTTGAAAAACGCGATGTACTACATCTATAGGAACAGTTTGTTCAAATAGCTTATATCCCGTTTCTAACTCCTGGATTAAACCACCAGAGAACAATATCATAGGAACATTGCCGAGTTGTAATGCTAATCCAATTGGTTTTGCCGTTTGATACATGCGTCCAGTAGCAATTGTTATACCAATTCCCTTCTGCTGCAAGCGATGCAATACATCAATCGTATATGCAGAAACTGTATTATCACTTCGAACTAATGTCTCATCACAATCGATGGCTACCATTTTTATATGAGAGAAAGAAGGATTCATTCTTACCTCCTTCACAAGAAAATCTAATACTCTTTATTATACCATTTATAATACTTATATAGATAGAAATATACAGTAATCCTCTATCAAAAATATTTTACACCTCCCAGTAATAAAGCTAATAAATAATCAAATTAAAGATAAGTATAATTTGTATATAAATCGATCTATAATTATCAAAATTGCATAATAAAAGGCATTCTATATCAATTTGTTATAGGAATCTATTGATTATTCATAAAAAAAGAGACTCCCGAAGGAGTCCCTTTTATATGGTTAACTATCAAATTAGAATTTGTAGTTAAGGTCTGCACGGTAGAAGTCGTTAAGATCAGCACCGTCTTGAGTTTTCCAGTCGAAACCGTAGTTAGCGGACAAGCCAACGTTGTTTTGCAATGCATAGTTAACGGAAGCCATCCAACCTTTAGCATTTGTAGTGTAAAGGTGGTTGTAAGTAGTATCAACGATAGGAGCGTTAGCTTTAGCGTTGAAGTATTGACCTTTAACATCCCAAGAACCTTTTTTAGCGATGTTGTAGTCGCCATAGCCAAGACCTGCAGTCCAAGCTTGAGATTCATCAACGTGGGAGTCTTTCAACCATTCGCCACCAACCCAAACTTTGTCGAAGTTAGCATCAGCGTTGAAGCCGTAGATATTTTTGTAACCATTAGTGCTATCTTGGTTTACACGATCGTAGAAACCACCAACCATAGTGTGTTTACCTACTTTACCTTTTAAGCCAAGGTAAGTATTAGTTACGTTTTGGTCTTTAGTTAAGCCAGCTGCTTCACCGGATACCATGTAACCGTAAGCTGCTTGAGCTTGGATTTTGTCGTTGCCAGCGTTCAATTGAGCACCATCGAAAGTACCATCAAATGCTAAGCCGCCACCGATAACTTGGCCGAAACGACCAGCTTTCAAGGATACGCGTTCGCCGAATTTATGGTTTACATAAGCGCGGTCGATTGTAGCGTTTGCATTACCACCGTTTTGGGAGTTACCCAATTCGAAGTTACCAGAAGACAAACGAACAACTGCGTCAGTACGATCATTTACTTTTGCATTGAATTGTACACGTGCACGAGCGTCGAATTTGGATTTTTCATGTTCAGCATCACGGTAACGAAGACGAGCATCACCAGTAACTTTTACGTTACCTACGCGGTCTTCCAAGCGAGCTACACGAACGCCCAAGTTGTTCAATTCGTTGGAGAATTCATCAGCCAAACGGTTAATCATAGCTTGTTGTTCAGCGTTAGCACGGTCTTGGTTAGCCATAGCTTTAGCTACCATTTGAGCCATTTCGTAACGAGTGATGTTGTTTTGGCCTTTGAAAGTGCCATCTGGGTAACCATTAACGATACCAGCGTTTGCCAATTGGGAAACTGCTTGGTATGCCCAAGAATCTGGAGTTACATCGGAGAATGGGTTAGCTGCGAATGCAGTAGTTACACCCAAAACTGCTGTTGCTGCAAAGATTGCTGCGAATTGTTTTTTCATAGTTGAATTCCTTCTTTCTGAAAAATAGAAATATAAAATGTTACAAGTCATAACATTCACATTCTACTCTGTTCTTCAGAATAAGAATTTCTGGGAGTGTCCACGTTTCCTCGCCACATTCTGCATCGAAGTTCTTCGTTTCATGTGTTTGCTACTTCTCGTACGGTGATATTAGCACAACCACTTTTTCGTGTAAACCC
>OGJO01000840.1_pt1 | contig 14902 bp, 17 predicted proteins | sample 1572121 | NCBI WGS metagenome assembly OGJO01 (sample SAMEA2582081, study PRJEB24529) | metagenome | biome: Human gut stool | place: China | collected 2011
CCTCAGCATCAAACATCTGACGGAAAGCCAGACGGCCAATGCGGCCGAAACCATTGATAGCAACTCTAACAGCCATGTTAATAGTACCTCCTAATTGTTTTTACCCTAAAATGGATAAATCACGGTATCTTTATTTTAGACCAAAATGCAGAAACTTTCAAGTCTCTGCCAAAAAATTAACAAGGTAAATCCATCATTTTTTGCTTTTGTACGATTTTATCGAATTTCCCTCTCCCGTTTTGGGCAATTACACCAAGAGAACGGGCGGTGTTTTCGTCACTCCGGACGCCGTGCGCAGGCTGCGGCGCACACGCCGCCCAGCGCTCCCACGCAGCACAGTGCCAGCGCGGCAAACAGCTCCGGCAGCAGGGCCGGTTCTGCCGCTGCTCCAACCGCCAGGACCACTGCATGGGGCAGCTCCCAGCACAGGCACAGGCAGAGTGCTGCCAGACCGGCGGCGCACAGGGTGCGGCCGTTTTCCGGCTTTGGCAGGTACAGCGCCCGGGCAAGGCTGCTCAGCAGCAACAGTGCTGCCAGCGCCTGCCACACCGCTGCGGTAGGGGCCACCCGGTGCCAGCTGGAGCTGTTCTCCATAAAGCGCATCAGCACGTTCCAGTAGAACAGCACACTGCCCGCCACCGCCAGATACAGCCCGCCCGTAGGCTTTTTCCAGCCGGAAGTGGTAAGCCAGCAGCGGCCCAGCGTGCTGAGCCACACCGCGCAGATGCACTCCAGAATGGACCGCACGAAGCTGCTCGTTGCCGACAGGCCCACCGCCAGCTGCGCACCGGCAGCCGCCAGAAAGCACACCGCTCCGGCAAAGGCCAGCACTCCGGCCAGAGGCTGACGGCTGCGGACCGTCTCGGCTTTTCCGGCGCAGTGCCGACCGATGAGCACTGCGGCCAGCACCACCGCGCCCAATGCCGCATAGCGCCACCACACCGAACCGACCGTACACAGCCCGGTCACGGCATCGGTGCCAAAGGCAAGATCTGCCCCGCGGGCGATGCCCAGCGCAGCGGACAGGAGAATCGAAAGCAAAATCAATGAGTTCATCAGCGTTCCTCGATTGGCTTGTATTTCTGACGCACGCCCAGGTACTTGTAGGCCGGGCGGATGATGCGGTTGGCGAACACGACCTCTTCCACCCGGTGTGCGCACCAGCCCGGCACACGGGCAATGGCAAACAGGGGGGTGTACAGGTCCTCGGAGATGCCCAGCATATTGTAGATCAGGCCGCTGAACAGGTCCACGTTGGCACACACCGGCTTGGTGCTGCCCTTTTCCTCAGCAAAAATGCCAGGGGCCAGCCGCTCGATGCTGCACAGCATGTTGTACTCTTCCTCAAAGCCCTTTTCGTAGGCCAGGTGGCGGGCACGCTGCTTCAGGATCACCTCACGGGGGTCGCTGATGGTGTACACTGCGTGGCCCATGCCGTAGATCAGACCGGAGCCGTCACCGGCCTGCTTGCGCAGGATGCGGCGCAGATACTCGCGCACCTCATCGTCATCGTCCGGGTTTTCCACATGCTTCAGGATGTCCTGCAGCTGACGGTTGACCATCAGGTTGGCGCCGCCATGCTTGGGGCCCTTCAAGGCACCGATGCCTGCCGCAATGGCCGAGTAGGTATCGGTACCCGAGGAGGACAGCACGCGGGTGGTGAAGGTGGAACAGTTGCCGCCGCCGTGGTCCGCATGCACCAGTAGACACATGTCCAGCAGCTTTGCTTCCTCGTGGGTAAACTTCTGGTCCGGGCGGTAGGTGCTCAGGATATGCTCTGCGGTGCTCTGGCCCGGCTTGGGCAGATGGAAGAACATACTCTGCTTGTCGTAGTAGCGGCGTTTCATCTGATAAGCGTTCACCATCATGGTGGGCATGCTGGCGATCAGGTTGATGCTCTGGTTCAGGATATTTTCCAGGGTCAGGTCCTCGGCGTGCTCGTCGTAGGAGTACAGGCCCAGCACGCAACGCTGCAGCTTATTCATAATGTTGGGGGAGGGGGCATTCATGGTATCCATAAAGCCCTCCGGCAGGGCACGGTGCTCTGCCAGGATCTCGCAGAAATCATCCAGCTGTTCCTGGGTGGGCAGACTGCCGAACAGCAGCAGCCAGATCACTTCCTCAAACACGAAGCGGTCGTTGCGGTAGGCCTCCTCCACGATCTCGTTGATGTTGACGCCGCGGTAGATCAGCTTGCCGGGGGTGGGGATCACATGTCCTTCCTGATCCTTTTTGTAGCCCACAACGTCACACACGTTGGTCAGGCCGGCCAGCACGCCGGTGCCGTCCGGGTTGCGCAGACCGCGCTTGACGCCCAGACGCTCACTGGTCTCGGGGTCGATGTAGTTGTTGGCAATGTACTCCTCGCACAGGGTCCGCATCGTGGTGGGGTCCAGGGTCGCCACTTCTGCATGTGCAAAATTCACGGGGGATCTCTCCTTTCTTCTGGTTCCTATTTTTTACTTTCCCATACTTTCCTGCCATCCTCACTGATGGACATAATCTTATATTATCGCTTTTGTGCAGTAAATTCAAGCGCAATGTGTTCACTTCTCACCGGCCCGTGCCAAACGACTTTCATTTTTGCGGGCAGCGTTTTTTCGCAGGGTTTTGCAGGCAGGTCTTTTTATACTGGAGACAGAATCTTTTTCACGCTGCAAGGGAGATCCCGTTATGAAAAAAGCTTTTCTGCTGCTGTGCACCCTGCTCCTGGTGCTTGGATGCGCCCTGCCTCTGGCCGTCTACCACCTCACCCGCGCGGTGCTGGGGCCTGCCGTTTCCACGGTCCGCCTTCCGCTTTCATCACCGGAGAGCACTGCTTCCGCCCCGGAAATCTCCGCTGCCTACGCCGGTGAAGCGGACCGGTTCCTGATTCAGGATGCCTCCACCGGGCAGGTGCTGGAGTTGTCCCGCCGGGAATATCTCATCGGCGCGGTAGCGGCCGAAATGCCGGTAAGCTGGCCGGACGAGGCCCTCAAGGCACAGGCCGTTGCCACCCACAGCTACGCGCTGTACTGCCGCGACCATGCCGCACCGGACAGTATCGGCTGGCTGACGGCCGACCCGGCACGACGGCAGGGCTGCCTGACTGACCCGGTGCTGCGCAGCTACTGGGGCACTGCCTATGAGACCAACTATGCCCGTCTGGCCGCGCTGGTGGACGAGGTGGAACATACCGTACTGCTCTGCGACGGTGCCCCTGCCTGTGCCAGCTATTTTGCCATCTCCAACGGCCGCACCGAGGCCAGCGAAAATGTCTGGGGCACCGCCCTGCCCTACCTTGTTTCGGTGGACAGCAGCACCGACCTTGCCGCCGACCATTACGAGTACGCCCTGACCCTTTCGGCACAGCAGACGGCACAGCAACTGGCTGCCCTGGGCCTCACCGCTGACCTTGCCGCCCCGGAGCAGTGGTTCGGCACCCCGGAGTACACCGCCGCCGGTTATGTTGCTGCCCTGCCGGTCTGCGGGCAGCGCATCACCGGTACGGCCCTGCGGCAGGCACTGGGCCTGCGCAGCACCTGCTTCACGGTCCGGTATGAGAGCGGTGCGTTCTGTTTTACCACAAAAGGCTACGGCCATGGCGTGGGGCTCAGCCAGTGGGGTGCCAAGGCACTGGCCGAGCAAGGGCAGAACTTTGCCGACATCCTGGCCCATTACTACCCCGGAACTTCCCTGTCCGGATAAAAAAAGAGCCCGTCTCCCGAAGGAGACAGGCTCTGTGAAATGCATGCAGAAGGGATCAGCCAAACAGGCCGGACAGCCAGTCGAGGGTGCTCTGGATCGTTTCTTCCGCCGTGGCCGTAATGGTCTGGTCGGTAAGTTTGGTACCGTCGGGGTCCTGCACCGACCAATAGGCAGCGGTGCTGGTGGCGGCATCCGAAACGGTGAAGTCGCTGGCGAAGCAAAGGGTCTCGCCGCTGGACTCGGTCACGATGACCATGTAGGTGTAGCAGCCCGTGGGCAGCTCACCGAAGCGGATCTGGTCGTCCAGCGTCTTGAGAGAGAAGCTGGTTCCGCCCACCTGGGCCTGCGCGGACTGCACGATCTTGTCGTTCTCGTCCAGGATGGCCACCTGCACACCTTCCAGCGTGCTGCCGGAGGTGCTGTTGGCGGTGCCGGTAAGGGCCATGCCGCTGCCGGTGCGCACATTGACCGGATAACGCATGCCTTCCAACCGCAGGTCATCTGCCTGCAGGGCTGCGCCGTTGTGGTCGGAGCTCACATACCAGTAGCAGGACGCCTGTGCAATAGACACGCTGGAGCTGGTGAGCGGGATACGGCCGGAGGAGATGTTCCCGGCCGGGTCGGAACAGTAGAACACGCCGTTCGTATAATCGGTCAGCAACACGGCATGGGGCTGCGTGCGGTCGTACAGGACGATGCCTTCCGGGTGCTGAGCCAGCAGCTGGATGAGCAGCTGGGTCTTTTCCTGATGATTGGAGGGCAGGGTCGCATAGGCCACCTGCATCTCCCGGTATGTAAAGCTGTGGGCCAGACCATTGGACCAGGCCGTGGAGCGCACACTGTTTTCAGTCACATCCACCCAGTCGGTCCGTCCGTCAAAGTAAGCGCGGCGGCGCAGCATCATGGCTGCCGAAGCCAGCGTGCAGGTGCCGCCCCGGCTCTGCTTGAAGTAGAACCCGGCATCCACATTCAGGTCCACAGCCAGTGCTGCGGGCAGACAGGTGAGTGCAAACACGATGGTGAGCAGAATGCCCACCAGTTTTTTATGTGCGGTCGTTGGCGCTGCGGTATTCACGGTCTGGTCGCTCCTCCCTTTTCTGGCATCATTTTTCACGTTTCACTGCCATAAAGTATACCAGCCTGTAACCTTTTTGTAAACAAAGGCGGTTATTTTTTCTCAAGATTGACACGTTTTCAAGGTTTTTGTTGGGAGAAATGCACAATTTCAAGCGCGATATTCTACATATCCTACAAATTTTTTGTGTTTTATTTCTGCCGTCGTTCCTCCTGTCGCACGCAAAAAAGCCGTCTGCCGCAGGCACAAAAAAAGAAAAGGTCCAACGACTTCTGTTGCGAAATCGTTGGACCTCTTGGTCCGCCTGACATTCCCCCAGTCGAACCTTTCCGTCACCATCTTCCCTTCTTATTTTTTCCTCACCTGTCCCCTCTCCCATCAACCTCTTTCCGCCGACACGTCGTCCAGCATCTCATCGTTTCGATAACAGCCGCTTTTTACACGTTCTTCCACGTCCACTTTAATTAAACAAACAAAATCCCCCTCTCAGCAAGTCAACGCTGAAAAAGGGGGATATGTATCATTATATTTTTTTGCCGGTACGCTTTTTGTCAATCAATTTATAAATTGATTCCAAAGAATTTTGAACTTCTTTCCAAAAATTTTTTTGCTCTCCTCCTAAAGGCAGCGGATGATTTCCGGCCTCAACTATCATGTCTTCTAGATTTCCACACTGCTTTGTCAGTTCCGAAAAGAACTCATTATCATCATATTTATAAAACAACGCCGAGAAATTCATTTCACTCAGAACGTCACAAAATTTGTTTCCATTACGCAGATAGCCATTGCCATCAAAATCAAGGCTCGTTCTGGATTGGGGAATCTTTTTTATAAGATATTCGTCAAAAATCATGCTGCAATTAGCCGAACGAATAGTAGCATCGGCGGACTTATTCGCTGTATTAGCTGCATAAATAGCCACTAGAATAGCAAGTCCTGAAAAGAATGCAGAGATAGCATCAATCATTTACTCACACATCCTTTACATCAGCATTAGACGATCCAGAATGGTTTTTTTGGGGTTGGAAATCTTGGAGACAACGACGTCAAAATTTTTTTCCATTCCCTCACGTCCGATTTCAGTATAAATTTTCCCAAAGAACCCCTGGATAAACGAAGACGCCAAATAGTCGATTTGCTCAGGGAAAACAATTGTAAACGGTTCATTCAAATCGATTCGACCGTCGACCTGTGCATCAAATAGTTTTCGGCCATAACTATTTCCTGCAAGTTTTGTCAAACTCCTATCTTTTATTTCAAGAGAAATCACTTGTTTGCTCATAATGCATTCTCCGTTTCCATCACAAAATTCAAATTGTATGCAGTCCCAGGGAAGTAGATTGGGAATGTTGAAAAAACATGCTTGTCCGGAGCGCAATGTTGAAAGTCATGTTCATGATTCATTCCAATCCAGTGATCTTCATCATATTCCAAAAGCGACCGTATGAATTGCATTTTCCGTCTTCCTGATAGAACATAGCAGTTGTTTCCGTCTGCTTGAACCTCAAGCCATTTTATTAAAGTAGGGAGGCCCGTTCCCCCGATAAGATATTCATTCGGTCTGCCAGATATGCGATCTTGGAAGGCACTCAACATAAAAAACTCATCATCTCCATAGCCTTCCCTAAAAAATCTTCTGTGATGCATGTAGATTTCGCGCAATCTCCAATATCGTGCACTGTCGCTCTTATCTCGTAGTTCAGGATTAACGCATAACTTTGTCTGTATTTGCGACGAGAGCAACGTCGCAGAAAAATTAACAACACAAATATTCACACCGTAATACTTTGGCCCAGTCGGGTCGTTCCGGCGAACATAGTCACGTGGTGTCACATCAATATCAAGGAAACAATCTGAGCAGCTATGCTCAAGTGCATTTCCCACCAACTCTACAGCAACTTCAGCAAGCAAGTCACTGCGAGACTTTGTGATTCCAAGATTCTCAAAAAACAAGCACAATGTTGTGATTGCGGAGGACAATGTCTCATCATCATTTTCATTGGCTAAAAAAAGTTTGCGATAATAATTTTTTCCAACACCAAGCCTAAATTGACGGACAAAATCCATGGCAGGCTGCGCAGGTCTTTCCAACATATATAGAGGTGACAGTCCAATACCATCGGTAAAAATATTCGTTTCTTTCTTATTGTAATGAAACTGTACAGATATACCGTGATCCGCAATAATATGCTCGATATAGCATTCTAACAGAACATATGTAAATTTTTCGTCGAACACACCGTTTGGAAATGCGATTAAAATAGACGAAATCTGGCTGTTGTTGTGCACGGTAAGAAAAAGCCCGGCAATGAGTTCGGAAACCGTGTCAACCGTCAGCAACTGCTGATTTCCATAAAACAAACAGGATTTCCCGTCTGGTAGAAAAACAGGTGTAAGTGCTCTAGCAGATGTCGCATTCCGCAATTGCCGCTCAAGCAGGGTTACGTTCTTCATACACATCACCGACCTAACCGATAATCATACTGATACACTATGGTAGTTACAAGGTCATTATAGCACACATTCTAACCACTAACAACAAAAAAATCTCCCCTATCCGCCTTGTTTACGGTCGAATACGAGAGATTTTTTTGTTTTGCGCTGACTCCGTTCAGGTTCGACGTACTCCGAACAGCAACCCTTATCACGGGGCTGCGGCTCTTGTCATGTATGGGGTCAGTGCACGCCCTTCTTCAGCTGCTCCAGATAGCTGTCCGCCGCCAGCGCCTCTTTGGTAAAGGAGTTGTTCTCCCACCATGCCCAGATGGCCGCCGCCGAGGTCAGGCCCGCCGTCACCCACTGCTCCAGCTGTGCGCTGTCAATGGGCAGCAGCGGCTTGCCGCAGGCGCTGAGGATCTGGTTTGCCAGGGCCAGGCCCAGCACGGCGGTGCGTGCCACGGTGCCGGCGGAAATGTTGTTGTTCTTCGTGATGTGTGCGTTCATGTTCAGGTTCCTTTCTGCTCTTCCGAGCGCTGCTTTAAAATGTCCACGGCCTTGGTGATCGCTGCCGGGATTGGCAGTCCCATCAAGCCCGCGTTTTCGATGATGGAAATGGTCTCGTTGCAGATAAAGCCGATGACCACGGCGTCCCGCACAAAGCTGGTTGCCATCACGGCGTCCAGCCGGCAGGCCACCAGCACGATCAGCAGGGTCTCTCCCTTGCGGATCAGTCCCTTCCAGCCCGCACGGCTCTCCAGCGCGCCGGTCCGGCTCTTGGGGCTGGCGTGGAATACGCCCGCCACGATCAGGCCGGTCACGTAGTCCACGGCCATAAAGAGGATCAGCGTCTGCAGCGCCGCATCCCAGCCGCCGTACAGGCTGGCAATGGCGGCCCCCAGCGCCCCCACGGCCATGCAAAAGGTGTCTTTCATGTCGTTTCCTCCTTTCGTCTCATTTTCGTTTTAATCGTCTCAAAGCGGTGTGCCGTGAGACGATCAGCCCACCCACCGGCTCTTGTTGGGCCGGGTATCCACATGCACCCAGCCCTTGGCGCGGCCCGCCTTGACGGGGTAGCGGCCAACGCCGCCCCAGGCGGGCATCAGACTCTCGGCGTAGGCGGCCACGTCCTCGACGCTGACGCCCTGCACCTGGATGTCAGCCGCCCGGCCCAGCAGGTGCTGGCTGGATTTTGCACCACCCACAGCGGTGTTGTGGGTGGCCGTGCGGTAGCCGCTGGTGATGACCACCGCCTTGCCAAAGTGCTCCCGGATGGCCTGCAGCAGCACCGTGAGGGCCTCGTCCACCATGATGGTGTCGGAGCCGTCCCGGCACCGGAACTCTCGCACCTTAAAGGCCGGGGCCAGGCTCTTGTTTCCGTTTTTGGTCAGACTGTATTCCTTAATGGCCATAGGTTCACCCTCCTAATACGTTTCCCTCTCCGTCCACCAGCACCTCCTGCGGCAGCACCAGGGCTGGGCGGTAGCTGTAACTAGACTTCGCGCTTATACTTTTGAACGCTCCATCTGCGGTAACATACGCCGCCTTACTCGGGGTCCATCCACCGCCCGTAGGTGTCCGGGTCCAGTAAGGCCGGGACCATTTTCTTCTAGCTGTTGCCTCGGTGCGAAAGTAGCTCAGCGCCGCACCCTCTTTATGCTGTCCGTGTAGTTGTTCTGGTAGGCCCTCGGCATAGCCTGTTCGGCCTGGGCCAGCTTCTTCTTTGCCGTGTTCAGTCTCGCAATGGTTCCCATGGTGTCCCCTCCTTACACAAAAAAGAACGGTAAGATCTGCGCCGCCAGCTGCACCGCGCTCAGAATGCCGTTCAGCCACCGGCTGGTGCGCTGGCTGCTCTCGCTGCTGGCCTTGTCGTACTCGTTCTGGCGGTACTGCAGCCCGGTGCGCTTGGCCGTGTACTCGCTGCGGCTCTGGTCCTGCAGGCTGTTCAGCACGTTGTCCAGGTTGTTCATGGTGGCCGTGTAGGCGTTCTGGCCCGCCTGGGTGCCGTAGCTGCTGCCATAACCGCCGGTCTGGGCGGCGGCATTGGCCTGTGCATTCTGGTTCGCCAGCTTGGCCGAGCGGGTGTACTGGCTCTTGTACTGCTGGTAGGCCGTGTCGGCGTCCGGGTCGTAGTCAAACTCTTTCATGCCGTCCAGCTGGCCCATCACGTCCTTGATCTTCGGCTGGTACTGGCTCACATAGTCCGCCGGGCGGGTCTTTTCGTAGTTCTCCAGTTCCGTCCGGGCATTGCTCAGTCTGCTCATTCCGTCTCCCCCTTACTGCTCAAAAAATTCTCGCTCATGTTCTCGCTGTCCAGGTTGGTCAGCACGTAGCCCAGCTGTTCCTGCAGCTGGTACAGGTAGTTGCGCAGCGCCCGGGCGTCCTCCGGGTCCATGCTGCTGCCAAAGCTGGGCAGGCTGATGCCGTTCAGCCCCGCTAAACTCGCCATCCATTCCGTTGCATTTCAGCCTTTAAGTTATCCATTGCCTTTTCTCCTTTCTATTTTGATTTTACCGTAAGTGGTAATTCTGTTTTGATTTTATATCCTTATTCGGTAAAAGTCAACCCCATTTTGCAATTTTTTATACAATTCGGTAATTTATTATTGACTTGTGCTTTTTTCTCTTTTATAATGGGCTTATCAATTAACGGGGAGGTTTTTACCGTGTGGCTTGAAAGGCTTGTCCAACTGAAAAAAAACAGCGGCATGACAATTGAGCAGATTGCAACGGCTTCCGGTGTCCCTAAAGGAACCTTGAATAAGCTCTTTGCCGGACAGACAAAAGACCCTCAGTTGTCCACCGTTTCTGCGGTTGTCCACTGCATGGGGTATACCCTTGACGATCTATCCGGCGATACCTCAGACGGTGAAACTGTACTCACCCCTCGGCAGTCTGCTCTGCTGTCCTCGTTTGACCAGCTCAACGAGGAGGGACAGACCAAGGCCGTGGAGTATGTGGAGGACCTTGTGCTCACCGGCCGTTATAAAAAATGTTCTGCGCCTGACCTGGGTGCAAAAGAAGCGTAAATAAAAAATCCGTTCCAGCATCAGCCGGAACGGTTTATTTGTATGGGAGAGAATCATGTCAAGCTCTTATCTCGGCCACGGTGCCAAGTATTGGGCCGACCGCTATTTTGAACAGCACACGCAAACCCGCCTGCCAGATGATCCCGCAGATCTCAGCTGGCGAGAAAAATATCTTGCATTGGAAAAAGAATGTGAGCATTATCAGGCAACGCTCTCCGAAATGCGCGTAGAAATCGAATACCTGCGCAGCCAACAGCCTACAAGCCTTGTGGCCGACCCGGAGCTTCAGCAAAAAAGCGAAAAATGGAGACTTGGTTATTTGCGTTTGTCTAATACGCTCAAAGAAAAAGAAAGTCAGTGTGACGCCTTATCCTCGGAAGCTGCGCAGCTTAGGCTACAGTTGCAAAAACAATCTCCAGTCGTGTCAAGCTCTTACAAAGATCACACTGCAGAATGGTGGTATAATGCCTATCATTCGGCCTGTCAAGAACAGGAAAAGTTGTGTTCCCAGCTTCGTCCTCTGGCCATCTCCTTGCAGGCTTGTAAAGAATCCAGTGAAATTGCTGGACATGATGCCGTCTATTGGTGCGGGCAAACACAGAATCTTCAAAAAGCAATCTCTAAAAACTAGGACGAGAGACGGAACGGACTGATTCTTTCTTTTATTGTCGCTGCAATTATAGCCATCCTTACCTTTATGGCTGGTTCTGGATATTTTGTTCCTTACTATACGCCTGCTTCTCCCTATCTTAATGGACTGAAAGTGGCCGAAGAAACAGCCTATTCAACAGGCCGGCATGACGGTTTTGTCTCCGGTTACGATGCTGCCTCCGCCCAAAACCACAATTCATCTTATAATTCTGGTTGGCATGATGGTTACTCCTATTGTCAAGAAGAAAATCAGTCTATCCGCAATGAATACGATTCCGGCTACTCGGTCGGCTATGATTCGGGCTGGGACGATGGGTGGGATGCCGGTCACGATGACGGACTGGCCGATGGATATCAGGATGCCTATGATGAGGGTTACGATGCTGGATATTCAGACTGTTTTGATGAATACAATTAACGCTCTCCTTGTTTTATAAACGCACAACCCCCTCCAGCCGTTTCCAGCCGGAGGGGCAAACAAAAAGCCCGCCAAGGTATGCCTGGCAGGCCACATGGAACTACAATCAATCACCCAGATATTTCAAAAGCTGCACCAAATACTGGCCGGATTGCCGGTCTCGCTCATCTCGGTCAAGATCCCGTTTGCCGAAGATCACAAAGCCATTGTCTCCGTAAAAATTGAGCAGCGCGTCTTTGTCCTCGCATTCCAGATACACAAACTTGCCGCCCAGCACCGCCTGGATCGCGCGCACCTTATCAGTCGCCAGCTTCAACAGCACGTCGCCCGGAATCAGGTTGTCGTATCCGTTGGCAAAATTTTTGCCAAGCTGACCAATCAGAGGTGCTGAGATCATGTAATTGTCCGTCATAGAGCGTCGTGCATCCCTTGCCATTGCAAAACGATTCACTTTCTTTGCAACATTTTTGCTAATGTTCTTGCGTGGAATTTCGAGCACTTTGTTTGACAGTGTAAAATATCCCACCAGCACTGGTTTGTCTTTGTAAGATGTCGCCACCAGCTGCGTCTGGGCAATTCCCTGCCTGGCAAATTCAATGGCCTTGCAATGCAGAAAAAACTCCACGTCCTTATTCAGCGGACAAGAAAACTCGGAAAGGATCTCCTTTGTTCGACCCTCTCCGAGTTCTTGGATCATATCTTTTAGGTTAACTAATCCGTATCCTGTCATTTCTTTCCAAACATCTCACGCAGCGCATCGCCCTTGATCTCATGGACAGTCTTATCCACAACGACATTTTTGCTGCTCTTTCCCTCTGCATTTTCCAATGCTCGTACAAAATTCCGTGCAAGCGGTTTTGAACGAATCACGACATTCTTTGTAATACTCTTTGTCGCCATCAAAAAGACCTCCTTCTTTTTGAAAGTGCAAAGCTATACCTTGCATCTTCATTATATGCAATCCAGCCCCCTTTGTAAAGCCGCCTGTGCAACTTTCACGTAAAAAACGCACAAACCCCTCCAGCTGTTTCCAGCCGGAGGGGTCTGCCCCGTCGCCAAAAGGTAAGGATAAAAACAAGAAGGTTTCTTTCCATGCGTTGCCTGCCCTTACAGCATAGCACGCTTTTTGGATATGGGCAAGCAAAAGCCCCGGCGCTGGTACGATGCAGCGCCGGGGATAACATGGAGTGCAGCACAAAACCGGACAAAGAAAATTTTATGCTTGCAGGGGTCAGTATACCACACTCCCTGCATATGGGCAAATCGCCCGGAAAGGAAGTGTTTTCATGCCCCGCAAAAAAACCACTGCAGCCGATGCACCGCGCCTGGTGGCTTACTACCGCTACTCTGGCGGCAGCCGCCAGACCGAGCAGAGCATCGAGGGCCAGCGCCGGGACTGCGAGGCCTACGCCCGCGCCCACGGCATGACCATCCTGCGCGAGTATGTAGACCGCCACATCAGCGGCAAAACCGATGACCGCCCCGCCTTCCAGCAGTTGGTGGCCGACAGCGCCGCGCACATCTTTGACGCCGTGATCTGCTGGAAAACCGACCGTCTGGCCCGCAACCGCTACGACAGCGCCGTCTATAAGAAAAAGCTCCGGGACAACGGTGTGGAGATCCTCTATGCCGCCGAGAGCAACATCTCCGGTGCCGAGGGCATCATCATTGAGGGCCTGATGGAAGCTCTGGCTGAGTATTACAGCGCCGAGCTGGCCGAAAAAGCCCGCCGCGGTATGCGGGAATCCGCCCTTAAAGGCAAAGCCCTGGGCAGCTCCCGCCCGCTGGGCCTCACCGTGGACGCCGACAAACACTACATCATCGAGCCCACGGGTGCCGAGGCAGTCCGGTATATCTTTGAGCAGTACGCCGCCGGGCTGTCCTCTTCCTCCATCGTGGAGCGTCTGAACGCCATGGGCCTGCGCACCAGCCACGGCGGCCCTTTCAACAAAAGCAGTATCAACCGCATCATCCAGAACGAGATGTACCGCGGCGTTTACGTCAGTAAAAAGTTTGATGTCCGCATCGAGGGCGCGATCCCGGCCATCATCGACAATGATCTATGGGAAAGGGCACAGAAAATGTTTGAACGCAACCGCCAGAGCCGCACCCCGCACGCCTCCCGCGCCGATTATATCCTCTCCGGCAAACTGTACTGTGGAGAGTGCGGCTGCCTGATGAAGGGCGTCTGCGGCCGCAGCAGCGGCAACGGCCAGATGTACCACTACTACGCCTGCCCCGGCCGCTCCATCGGCCGCGCCTGCACCCGCAAAAACATCCCGCAGGACGAGCTGGAGGCTATGGTGGTCAACGCCGTCGCCGATCTGCTGCTGGAGCCCGCGCTGCTGGAGCAGATTGCGGATGCCATCGTGGAGCTGCAGCAGGCTGAGGCCGCGCGCCCGGATCCGGAGAAGCAGGCGCTGGAAAAATCCCTGTCCGATGTCCGCAGCAAGATTCAGAACATCCTCACTGCCATTGAGAACGGCACCTCCAGCGCCGCCCTCTCTGCCCGCCTTGCCGACCTGGAGCAGCAGGAGAGCATGCTTTCCTATCAGCTCTCTTCCCTCACCGCCAAAAAGCCTCTCACCTTCACCCGTGACCAGATTTTGTTCCTGCTGCAGCAGTTCCGCGTCTCCCCCTCGGAGCGCACCAAGGCCTACTGCCGCCGCCTGGTGGATACCTTTGTGGATCACATCGAGCTCACCAACACCGAGCTCATCCTCTACTTCAACCTCTCCGACGAAACCGTCGATAAAAACAAAAAAGCTCCCCGGTCGAACCCTTCCAAAGAAAGTTCGACCGAGAAGCGTTTGGTCCGAGTGGCGAGAATCGAACTCACGGCCTCTTGAACCCCATTCAAGCGCGCTACCAAAACTGCGCTACACCCGGTCATCATCCGTTGCCTCCCTACCGAAGCACCGGCGACATGAGATATTATACTCAGATAAGGCAGTCTTGTCAACAGATTTTTGCAATTTTTTTGGATTTTTTTAAAGAAAGTATGATTTTGACGGTGATGCGCTGCTTTGCATCGTACTAATTCCTCCCGCCGTCGCATAAATTTCTTCCAAATGGCTTTCAAATGGGAAGAGAGGGGAGAGCATTTTGGCAAAGCAGGAACGAATCGAGCAGGCGGCAGTCTGCCGCGAGATAGGAGCCCGCACCGGCGGCGACATCCTCATTGGCGTGGTGGGGCCGGTGCGCACGGGCAAGAGCACCCTCATCAAGCAGTTTATGGAAAAGCTGGTGCTGCCCGCCATCGGTCCGGAGGACGCGAAGCTCCGCGCCCGCGATGAGCTGCCCCAGTCGGCAGCGGGGCGCACCATCATGACCACCGAGCCCAAGTTTATCCCGGAGGCGGCAGTGCCGCTGGCGCTGGAGGGCGGGGGAGAGTGCAGCATCCGGCTCATCGACTGCGTGGGCTACATGGTGGAGGGGGCCATGGGCCACGAGGAGAATGACAAGCCCCGGATGGTCAAAAGCCCCTGGTTCGACGAGGAGATCCCCTTCGACCTCGCCGCCGAGACTGGCACCCGCAAGGTCATCCGGGACCACTCCACCATCGGCATCGTCGTCACCACCGACGGCACCATCAGCGAGATCCCAC
>OGJO01000842.1_pt1 | contig 14897 bp, 10 predicted proteins | sample 1572121 | NCBI WGS metagenome assembly OGJO01 (sample SAMEA2582081, study PRJEB24529) | metagenome | biome: Human gut stool | place: China | collected 2011
TCATTTAGTTACGTTCGCGTTCAACTTCACTCTTTTCTTTCTCTAAAAGCACCTGCACATCTGGTTCCTCTTCCATCGGTTTACGGATTTTCTCTTGCAAAAACTCAAAGATGATGTAGAAAACCGGAACGACAAAGAGCAATGCCAGTGTCCCGACAGCCATACCGCCCACAACACCCGTACCCAGCGAACTGTTGCCATTGGCACCCGCACCGGAAGAGAACATCAGCGGAAGCATACCGAAGATCATTGTCAGCACCGTCATCAGGATAGGACGCAGGCGGACCTGTGCGGCAGAGTAGGCCGATTCTACGATGCCCATCCCTTTGCGGCGGCGTTCGATGGCGTACTCCGTAATCAGAATAGCCGTCTTGGCCAGCAAGCCGATCAGCATGATCACACCCGTCTGCAAATAGATGTTATTCTCCAGTCCGAGTATCTTGGCGAACAGGGACGAGCCCATCAATCCGAACGGTACGGAGAAGATAACGGCAAACGGTACGAGGAAACTTTCGTAGAGACAGGCCAGAATCAGATAGATCAGGAAGATACAGATGGCGTAGATGAAAACCGTCTGCGCACCACCGCTGCTTGCTTCTTCGCGTGCCATACCGCCATATTCGTATCCGTAGCCTATCGGAAGCGATTCTGCGGCCACTTCTTCAATCACTTTCTGCACTTCACCCGAAGAGTAACCGTCGGCAGGATTCACATTGGCTGTGATGGTGCTGTAGAGATTGAAACGGTTGGCCGTTTCCGGTCCCAGTACCTGCTTCAGTGTAACGAACTGGCTCACCGGAGCCATTTCCGTACCGTTGCGCACAAACATATTGTTCAATGCCTGCTCGTCCAGACGATATTCGGGCGATGCCTGCATCATTACACGATATACCTTACCGTATTGGTTGTAGTTGGAGATATATGCTCCACCGCAATAACTGCCTACCGCATCGAGTACCGCGCTTGGCGAAATTCCTGCACGCTTACATTTGGCGGCATCCACTTCTACCGAGAGCTGTGGGAAGTTGATGGCGTAGGATGTATAAGCCATAGCCACTTCCGGGCGCTGGTTCAAGGCATTGAGGAACTGTGTGGACGCGTCATAGAACGTAGCAAGATCACCGCCTGTCATATCCTGAAGGTTCAGTTCGAGGGAGTTACCCATACCGTATCCCGGAATCATGGCGGGCTGGAAACTGAATATCTGCGCTTCCTTGATGGACTGGAATTGTGCGTTGAGGCGGGAAGCTACGGCATCCGAACCGTGTTCCTTTCCTTTTCGTTCGCTCCAGTCTTTCAGGCGGACAATGATCGTACCGTAAGAAGTTCCCTGACCGGAGATCAGACCGTATCCTGCTACGCGGGCGTAGTGTTCTATTTCGGGCGTATCTTTCAGAATGTTTTCCAGCCGGTCCATTACTTTCGTCGTCTCTTCCAGCGTGCTTCCCGGTGAGATGCTGACATTCACCATGATAACGCCCTGGTCTTCCTGCGGCACGAGTCCCGTCTTGGTCGTGCTCATCAGATAAACCAGCAGGACGATGGTAGCAGCCAGTGAAGTCCATACCATCCAGCGATGGCGGATGAAGTACATCACCCCTTTCTTATACTTGCCCAGCACGGCATTGAACGAAGCGTTGTAAGCTGCGCGTACCCGTCCGTTGATACTCTTGGCGCTCTTGGTTCCGTCCGACGGACGCATCATGATGGCGCACAGGGCTGGACACAGGGTCAGAGCCGAGATCATGGAGATACCTACGGCAGTTGCCATTGTGATACCGAATTGGGTATAGAACACGCCCGAAGTACCTCCCATGAAGGTGACGGGGATAAATACGGCCATGAAGACACAGGTACAGGAGACGATAGCCATCGTCACGTCGCCCATCGCATCTTTGGTGGCAAGGTAGGGCGACTTGTATCCGGCATCAAACTTGGACTGCACCGCTTCTACTACTACAATGGCATCATCCACCACCGTACCGATGGCAAGCACCAGGGCAAACAGGGTCAGGATGTTCAGACTGAATCCCGCAGCTACCAGACAGGCAAACGTACCTACCAGTGACACGATGATGGAGATAGACGGGATGAGTGTACTCTTCAGGTCCTGCAAGAAGAAGTATACCACGAGGATGACCAGAATGATGGCGATAATCAGTGTTTCCACCACGTTGTGTATGGAAGCGAAGAGGAAGTCGTTCGAACTCATCATGGTGACGAACTCCGTTCCTTCCGGAAGGTTTTTCTCCATCCGCTCCATCTGGGCGGTAATTTCTTTATTGACAGCGGTCGCATTGGAACCCGCTGTCTGGAAGATCATATAGAGCACGGCAGGCTGGCTGTCCATCTCACTGCGGAAACTATAAGTCATAGTGCCCAGTTCCACATCCGCCACATCTTTCAGACGGAGTATCGAGCCGTCTTCACGAGAGCGGACAACGGTGTTCTGAAACTCTTCCACGCTCTTCAGTCTTCCGCGATATTTCATCGTGAACTGGAAGACGTTCTGCGAACTCTCGCCCAGTGAGCCGGTAGGGGCTTCAATGTTCTGCTCGCCCAGCACGCCGGTGATGTCCGAAGGCACCAGTCCGTATTGTGCCATCCGTTCCGGTTTCAGCCAGATACGCATACTGTAGGTATCGCCCAGCTCCATGACGTCTCCTACTCCCTCGATACGTTTGATCTGCGGGATGACGTTGATGTCCAGATAATTGGCAAGGAAGGTCTGGTCGTAGCGACCGTCGGTGCAGACCATCGCGCCGATTTGCAGGAAGCTGGTCTGTCGTTTCATCGTGCTTACGCCGACTTTCGTTACTTCGGCGGGCAGCAGTCCCTGTGCTTTGGCTACACGGTTCTGTACGTTGACAGCCGCCATGTCGGGGTCGGTGCCTTGCTTGAAGTAAACCTGTATGATAGCCAGACCTGCATTGGAGGCGCTGGACGTGATATACATCATGTCTTCCACCCCGTTGATGCTCTCTTCCAGCGGCATGATGACGCTGTTCATCACAGCTTCGGCATCGGCGCCCGTATAGCTGGCGGATACATAGACTGTGGGAGGAGCGATGTCGGGATATTGCTCCACCGGCAGGGTGAAGAGCGAGATAAGCCCTATGGCGAGAATCAGCACGGAGATGGAGATAGCCATCACCGGCCGTTTGATAAATATATTTCCTTTCATAATCAGTCTCCTTCTTATTTAACCTGTGTGCCTTCGCGCACCAGTCCGGCGCCTTCTGATACAATTTCGTCACCGGCTTTCAGGCCGTCCAGCACTACATATTCGCGTCCGTCGTTGATTCCGGCTACGGTGATCAGGGTGGAGACTGCTTTGCCATCCACTACCTTATATACAATAGTCTTGTCCTGCATCCGCACGGTGGCTGTCTGGGGGATAGCGATGCAGTTCTTGTAGATGCTTGGCACTACTACCGTGCCCGATGCTCCGCTATGAAGCAGCCGTGATTCGTTGGGGAACACCACGCGTGCCACTACGGTCCCTGTCTGACGGTCGATCACTCCACTGATGGATTCGATGGTACCTTTCTTCTGATAGACTGAGTTGTCGTTCAGAATCAGTTCCACTTCCGGCATATTCTTTAACGCTTCGTCCATGTCGCCGTACTGTCGGGTAAGGGCGAGCAGTTGGTTTTCGGTCATCGAGAAATAGACGTACATATCCGAATTGTCACTGACCGTAGTGAGCGGATAAGGAATGTTGGCGCTTACCAATGCGCCTGCACGATAGGGCAATCCGCCTACAACTCCGTCACTGGGACTTTTCACTTCGGTATAAGAGAGGTTGTTGCGTGCGCTTATTTCCTGAGCTTCAGCCTGTGCCAGTTGTGCCTTGGCGGTGAGATAAGAGTTTTCGGCAGTCTTCAGGCTAAATTCTGAAACGACTTTCTGCGCATACAGTTCCTTGTTGCTCTTGTAAGTCAGTTCGGCGGTGCTTGTAGCGGCGCGGGCCGCTTCCACATTGGCGGTGGCGGTTTTGAGCGCGGCTCTGTAAGGTACTTGGTCAATGATGAAAAGCAACTGTCCCCGACGTACTTTCTGACCTTCGGTCACGCAGAGTTTCTCGATTGTTCCCGACACTTGCGGATATATGTCAATATCCTGTCGCCCGCGTATGGTCGCCGAATAGGAGGAAGAAAGTTCTTTGTCCGTTGGTTCTATCTGCATGACTGCATAAGAAGATTTCACTCCTGCATCCGGTGCCTGCTTGCACGATGCCATCCACACTGTACAACCGACAATCCCTATCAGCCGTATCCAATTTTTGTTCACTGTAATCATACTTACTCTTTTTGTCTTTTATTAAAATCAGAACAAAAGTAGGAGAAAAGAACAAGTCAATGGTGACCGATTTTTCTCTATGAATGTCCTGTTTTCGTTATTTGTATTTGTTGTGGCTAACTATTTGCGTATAAACGACATATCAAACAATTATAAAGGAGTTTGGGACATTCTGTTTTCCCTATTATTTACCAACTTTGCAAAAAGTAAAAAAGGAGAGGCTATGGAAAAAGAGAACATTATGACAGTAGATATAGAAGACTTTAAGAAGAGTCAGCATATCCTTGATTATATAGACGATGACTTTGCGATAGTCAACAGTCTGGACGGGATTCCGTATAGTAATGATACGGTCCGGCTGAACTGTTTCCTCATTGCCGTCTGTGTGGAAGGGTGTATTCAGCTGGATATCAACTACCGGACGTATCAGTTGCAGGCGGGCGACTTGCTGCTCGGTCTTCCCAATACACTGATCAGTCGTACGATGCTGAGCCCTAAATATAAGATAAGGCTGGCGGGATTTTCTACCCGTTTTCTGCAACGCATTATTAAAATGGAGAAGAAAACGTGGAATACCGCCGCTCATATTCACAACAATCCGGTGAAGTCTATCAGCGAAGGCGGGGACGAACCTGTTTTCAGGTTCTATCGGGATTTGATTGTGGCGAAGATCAATGATGAACCTCATTATTATCACAAGGAAGTGATGCAACATCTCTTCTCCGCTCTCTTTTGTGAGATGCTGGGACAGCTTCACAAGGAAATTGATGCTCCCGATAAGGGGGACAGCCCGAAAGAAGGTATCAAACAGGCGGATTATACCCTGCGGAAATTCGTGGAGCTATTATCGAAGGACAAGGGTATGCACCGTTCTGTGAGTTATTATGCGGATGCGCTTTGCTACACTCCGAAGCATTTTTCGAAAGTCATCAAGCAAGCGTGTGGCAGGACTCCGTTGGACTTGATCAATGAAACGACGATAGAACATATCAAGTACCGGCTGAAACGTTCGGACAAGTCCGTTAAGGAAATAGCGGAAGAGTTCAATTTCCCCAACCAGTCCTTTTTCGGGAAGTACGTAAAGATGCATTTGGGGACTTCACCGGCTAATTATCGGAATCGCAAGAATGAGTGAGACGAAGAATCTCTTGGAAAGCCTTCAGGTAGCGTTCGCTGACTGTCTCCATATTGATATTTTCCCGGATCATCCGTTCCGACTCTTTTCCCATCTCCTTGCAACGTTCGGGAGATTCGAACATCTCTCTGATTCTATCTGCCAGACTATCGGCGTCTCCGTCTTTGAAGAAATAGCCGTTCTTGCCTTCCATGACCAGGTCGCGTTCCGTACTGTCGCATACGGCACAAAGGACGGGCATACCATACGTCATGGCATCGTTGATCGAAAGCCCTCCCATGCCGGCAAGCACATAGATACTCGATTCGTTCATATAGGCGCCCAGCGTTTTCGGGTCATAGACGGCTCCGATAAAGCGGATGCTGTCTGTCAGTTGCAGGTCGTTTGCCTGTTGTCTGAGGTTGTCCAGTTCCGGTCCGTCTCCTACGATCACCAGTTCCGCTTCCGGATAGTCGGCAGCTACCTTCCGGAAAGCCTCTATTAATAAATCTACCCGTTTCCATTTTACGAGCCGTCCGATGTGCAGCAGTCGACGGTCGCACGGGGGAAGGATGGAGGGGGAAGCCAGTACGGATTCTTTTTCTTTGAGAAGCGCTTCCGTATCGGTCGAGTTGTAAGTGACGTGTATCTGCTCCTTCTTTACTCCGTAAGAGGGGAGGATGTCGTAGGCGGCTGTCGAGTAGTTCAGCGTTCCGGCGGCTTGGGCGGAGCAGTACTTCCGTATCCTTGCCGTTATCCATTGGCGCAGATAGAATCCGGTCCCCTTGCTGAGCAGGCGCATACCTTCGTCGTGCATCGGATTGGCTTTGAAATATTCCTTGATCTTTCCGTAGGGAGGAGTCTGGAAGGGGATTTCACGAATCACCAGCTTGGCGTTGCAGGACTTCATAGCCTTTCTCAGTGCGGGCTGGAAGAATACTTGCAGGAAGTAGGGCCATCCTATTACCACTATATCCGGTTTTTCTTCCGCAATGATTTCGGGAAGGGCGGGGAAAGCGCTTTTTCCGTAGAACATCTTCTTCTCCGGTGTAGTCAGATGCTTGTAGATTCCTCCTTCTACCATTTTCACCCCTTTGCCTATGGTCGTATTCCCTTTCTTTGGACTGACAACGGTTATTTCTACTCCTTTTGCCTGTAGCCTGTTGAGCATGGCATTCAGGTAGTGGGGGATTCCTCCGAATGTAAAAAGTACTTTCATTGTATATGCTTGCTGATTTGATTAAAACATGTGATTAGTTTCTCCACTTCGTGTTCGTGGGCGTACCGGGCGAAAGCCTGAGTGTTCATCTTTGTTTCGGTACACAGCGAGCGGATAGCTGCGCTGCATTCTCCGGCGTTGTCTTCTCCGGTGGTTTGACCAGTTCCGTATTGTTCTACCCTCCGGCCCATGCAGAGGCCGCGGCTGACTATGACCGGTTTGCGGAAGGCGGCAGCTTTGGTCAGGAGGTTGCTGCTGCCGGTGAACTGCTTGTATGCGGCAAAAATAAGGTCGCTCTCCGCTATCAGGGCATTGAAACAGCTTTCATCGGGAATCTTCTCCAATGAGAACAGACAGTTATTCCTTGACTCCCCGAACGCCCGCAGGTCGTTTTCCTGTTGTGCGGTGAGAGAAGATTTCCCCGCAATGAGGAAGAAATATTCATCCTTTGGCAATAAAGGGATACTCTCTAGCAGTAACTTTATCCCCTTGCGGAAATTGATGGAACCGAGCAGGGATATCACTTTCCTTCCTCTGGCTTTCTCCTTCAGTTTCCGCAGCAACGGGTAGTTTGTGGCGGGAGCCGAAAGATCGGCAAAGTCGGGAAACAGCAGAATGTGGCGCTGAAATGTTTCCAGGTCTTTCGCTGAATATTCGTTCAGTATGCCTACTCCTACGCAGTTCTTGCTTCGCAGGAAAGGGCGTGTATCGGGCATCCCTCGGTGGTAAGGCGGCAGGGCGGACTGAACCAGCAGGCCGCTCCACTGATAGGGCAGCAAAAGATTGAACAGCCATAAGGGAGCCAATGTAGGCAGCATATCGTCGAGGCAGGCGAAGAAGACCAGATCAGGTTTCAGCCGTTGAAGACTCCGGCGCAGCCTGTACAGATTTCGCAGCCGAATCACTGCATTGCGCAGTACAACCAGCTTTTTCTGCAACGGTTTTCCGGCAGGGAGCGGCAGCAGCGGAAGCGCTGAGACAGGCTGAAAGGCAACGGTCTCCTGTACACCTTTCCCATCGGGAGCGATGAGCGACGTTTCGTGCCCCATGCCCGCCCATGTCTGAGCAAACTGTTTATAATACGTTTCCCGATGGCCTGATACTGAACAATCTATGACTGTAACTTTCATGATTCCGATGCTTTTGGGGGCTTGGACATTTCTAATGCTTCTGAATAAACTTGCCGTAACTTCTGCCCCGCCAACTGAAAGTCGAAACGGCTGACGATGGACTGGCGGATTTTCTCTTTGTCGAACGACTCGTAGGTGTCGTACAATGTTTTCATCTTAGCGGCGAGCGCATCCACATTTCCCGGTCGGATGAGGAAGCCGCTTTCGGGAGTGATGATGTCCTCCGGTCCTCCGCATACGGTGCCGATGGCGGGCAAGCCTGTTGCCATTGCTTCGATGAATACGATGCCGAATGTCTCCGCAAAGGAGGCCAGTACAAAAGCATCGCAAGTAGCCAGCAACCCGGACAATTCTTCCCGTGACAGGCGGACGGTCAGTTTTACCTGCTCTTCCAGGTGGAGAGACTGAATCTGCTCTTTGAGTGACTGCATTTCTTCCCCGTCTCCGGCAATGAGTAAAGAGACGTGCGGCATATCCTTGAATGCCCAGTGAAAAGCAGTCAGCAAATCCCAGAATCCTTTGCGCTTATTCAGGTTTCCGATGCTGATGAAAGTGAAATGTTTCTCTTTCTCCGTCCGGTGAGGGCTGAATGCAAAGGTGTTCGTATCTACAAAGTTCGGTATGACGGTCACTTTATCCGGGTCACTGACGTATGCGCACAGGCTCCGTTTCAGTTTCGTGCCGACACAGATGATCTTGCGTGCCTCGCTGTATGCCTTCTTTAGTATCACTGCCTGCGACGGTGTCGTCTGATTGCCGTTGATGGAAGAGGCGTGCTCTGTGATGACATAGGGAATCTTATACCATTTATAAACCAGTCGTGCGGCATACCCTGCCCATGTGCCGAAGTGCGCATGAATCAGGTCGGGGCGACCGTAAGTGCGGATATACTTCCGTACTAACAAGACGGTCAGCAGAGACCAGATGATTCCTCCCGCGCGGGTGCTTAGTTTCGGGTTCCATGCGTGCATGCGCATGGTGACGAAACTGCCGTTATCTTCTGCCGATATCTGAAAATGACTCTCTTTGCGGAACCGTTTCCATGTGAAGTTCTTCAGAGGCCTTTGCTCCGTGAAGGCAAGTCCTGTCCGGCAGCCTGATTTAGCCAGTTGCATAGCCTGCTCGAAGAACATATATCCCCGGTGCGGGGAGGAGTCCTTCTCAGGATAGTACATTGGAAGTATCAGTATATGCATTTGTCTTTTATTTTTAGAAGAAGAATGGTGATGAAATCGCGGATACGTTTCCCGAAAGTAACGGTCGGCACACCGGTGTAGGCGGAGGCTTTCTTGCGGAAGGCCTCTTCGTCATCGAAAGTGGGGTGGTTCACAAAGTGTTTGTACAGCAGATACAATCCTCTTTTTTTCTCGTAAGGAAGATGCCATACCGCTAGTTGCTCGTCTCCTTTTTCTACCGTATTGTATTTGGGGTAGGTCCAGAGGCGTTTGACGTATTGATTGGCGATATTGTTGTGGATGTTGAGCCTCGTAGCCACTACGCTCAGGAAGTGGGCTTCTTCGTTCAGTTTGGGCTGATTGGCGGCAAAACGTTCCAGATTATAATTCCATAAAGCAGGATACGCTTCGTTGATTCGTGCTACTACATCACCACGCAGCGAGATAAATTCTCCCCCGTAATAATGGACAAGCTCTGTTCTTGTGACTCCGTTTTTCGTATCTTGCTGCTCTGCTTCTTCCTTTTCCGCTTCTGTTTTCTTCGTTGCCTCCTTCTCTTTTTCTCTCTTCTCTTTTTCTACGTAACAGTCATTATAGATATCTGTCATCTCCTTTAGTGTGATTCCGTTCACGCTGAGGTCCGGTCGGTCGGATGCATCGTACAGGGCGGAGCCGTATTTCCGTGTGTCGCTGAACAGTTGCTCCAACGGACGCATACAGAGACAGTCCGCATCGCAGATGAGCAACGTATCGTCCGCCTGCATCCTTTTCTCCATATAGCGCAGGATATCATACAGGTAGAATTGATTTCTCCATGCCCCGTACCATCCTTTGGGAGGGATGCAGAGATAAGGCAGGGTAACAGTCTCAATCCGTAACTCCTTGAATAATCGTTCCAGATAATCGGGAAACTGATCCAGATTGCTGAAGAAAAGCAACTTGTCATCCGGATGATAATGCCTGAAAGTGGTAAAGAACGGCACTTGTATCTGCATATAAATGGAATGGACGAGGGCGGAATCTCCCCGTTTGCCTGCCTGCGGATAGAAACTGGCATCTTCTTTGGATTCCTTGTAGAACCAGGTCGCTATGTAATTGGTAGGTGTCGTCATGATATCTTTTTCTTTTTAATGAACTGAATACATTCCTTGAAAATGACTGATTGCATTTTCCACAAAACAAGTGCATATAGAGAAGCCACGAAAAACACTTTGATGGTAAGTGACAAATACAGATTAGTGATGCCCGACGTTATGTAATGGGCTGCGATTGTCAGCGAAGCTGCCAGCAGAAAATAAGGAGCGATATCTTTCAGTATGCTGAACAGCGTCAGCGGAATCTCCCTCCGGGCAAAGCAGTACCAGACAAACAGCCACCCGATATTGATAGCGACAAACAGATAAATCATGGTGGTGATGCCGTATGGATAACTGATACAGGCAGTGATCAGCTGCAACACGCTCAGTGCGATACTGTTGAACATAAAGATGGAAGACCGCCCGCGGCTGACCAGCAATAAGGAGAACAGATTATTGATCGGGATAAAGGCTCCCCATATACAAAGTAATTGCATGATCCGTGCGGAAGCAAGCCACTTGTCCGTGATGGCAATCAGAATGAACTCTCTGGAAATGAGGCTGAGCCCGAACATGGCAGGGAAAGAAATAAAAGCCGTGAAACGCAGCATTTTATGAAATACGGCCGCCTGACGTTGCGGGTCATTAGCCACACTTGCCAGTACGGGCTGGGTGACTCCGTTGATCATTCCGGTGATGAGGGCGTGTCCCTTATTGTTCCAGTTGTTGGCCTGGCTGAAGTCTCCGACTTCCTGTTTAGTGTAGAATTTACCCAGCAGGACGGAGAACAGGTTTTGGTTGATGATAATAAAGACTTGTGTAATCAGCATTTTACTGCTGAATCCGAACATCTCCCTGATGGGAGAAAAATCAATGCGGAAGCTGGGCTTCCAGTGGGCAAAGTACCAGTTGAGTGCCGTGCCTATGACGACAAAGGTCATTGTCTGTATAGCCAGACCCCAATAGGCAAATCCGTTTGCGGCAAGAATAATCCCCACAATACCGGATAGAAACAGGCTTGAAAGAGAAATGATGGTATTCTCCTTCACTTTGAGATTACGGAAAAGAAGAGCTCGTGGAGCTATCCCGAAACTGGCTATAAAGAAACTGAGGAAAGAGAAACGGGCAAGCGACGTTAACTCCGGAGTATCATAAAATTTAGCAATCAGCGGAGCTGAAGAATAGAGCAAAATATAAAGAACAGCACTAAAAGAGATACTGAACCAGAATACAGCGTTATAGTCTTTATCGCTGACTTTCTCGCGATTGGCGAGTGCTGCGACAAATCCGCTTTCCTGCAGGGCGGAAGCAATGGCCGGAAAGATAGCCAGCATACCGATCATACCGTAATCGGCAGGGTCCAGTAATCTTCCCAACACTACTCCGAAAAGAAGTCCTAACAGCTGTTGCACACTGCTGCTGAGCCCTCCCCAAAATAGCCCTTTTGCTGTTTTTTGTTTCAGTGACTGTTCTTCACTCATATTATTATACCATATTTCACTTTCTGAATCCTATTGGATTACGTGGCTTATCCGCTGTTGCTTTTTGCGCTTGCAGTTCGGCCAGTGTTTGATTGATCAGCTCCAATTGTGTGCGGGTATCCTCATTAATATCATTATAATCGGTGAAGGCCTCTTCGATATAATTTTTCAGTTCTTCCATCTGATTTTCTAACTGGCCGACTCTATCTACAGGAAATTTGGCAATTAGTTGCCGTATGGCAACAAATGCACGTACAATCAGAACACTGGTCTGTATGGCAATATCACTTCGGAGTATACTGGAGAGCATTACAACACCGTGTTCGGTAAATGCTAGTGGAAGAGCAGATTTCGGACGTTTGGCACGGGATGTCATCACAAATTGTGATGACATATCTTCCCATTCCTCATTTGTTAGTTGAAACATAAAGTCTTCGGGAAAGCGGCTCTGATTCCGCTTTACCGATTGATTTAAGATACGTGTCTCAACTTGGTACATTTCGGCCAAATCAAAATCCAGCATTACTTTCTGCCCTCGGACTTCATATATCTTACTCTGTATTAATGTGAGTGTAATATCCATTAGCTTATCACTTATTTTACTTCGCTGCCCGGCTTCACCTCTTTCTGAGGCATGATAACTGCCAGACTACCGTCGTTGTTTTCGGCACTCAGAATCATGCCTTCGCTGACGATACCTTTCAGCTTGCGCGGTGCGAGATTGGCGATAAAGCAAACCTGCTTGCCTACCAGTTCTTCCGGCTGGTAGTGCTTTGCGATGCCCGATACGATGGTACGTGTTTCCAGTCCGTCGTCAATCTTGAATTGCAGCAGCTTGTCGGCTTTCGGCACTTTCTGACATTCAAGGATGGTACCAACACGGATATCGAGTTTCGTGAAATCATCAAATTCGATGTTCGGACGAATCGGGTTTGCCTTATAGTTGGCTTCTTCGTTGGCCTTCTTCGTGTCGAGCAACTTCTGTACCTGTGCCTCGATTACGCTGTCTTCTATTTTTTCGAACAGCAGTTCCGGCTTGTTCAGCTGATGTCCTACCGGGAGCAGGTCGTTCCTTCCCAGTTCCGACCATTCGAAGCTTTCCATGTTCAGCATCTTGCGGAGTTTCTCCGAGCTGAAAGGCAGGAACGGTTCGAAAGCGATGGCAAGGTTGGCAACCAGTTGCAGAGAGATGTTCAGGATGGTGCCTACACGTTCCATGTCGGTCTTTGCCAGTTTCCAGGGTTCGGTGTCGGCAAGGTATTTGTTGCCGATGCGTGCCAGGTTCATCGCCTCTTTCTGCGCGTCGCGGAATTTGAATACGTCGAGCAGCTTTTCTACTTCTGCCTTTACGTCGGCAAATTCTTTCAGGGTTTCTTTGTCGTAATCCGTCAGTTCTGCGCAGGCGGGTACTTTGCTGTCGAAGTATTTCTGAGTCAACACCATTGCACGGTTCACGAAGTTGCCGTATACGGCTACCAGCTCATTGTTGTTGCGTGCCTGGAAGTCTTTCCATGTAAAGTCGTTGTCCTTCGTTTCCGGAGCATTGGCGGTCAGTACGTAGCGGAGTACGTCCTGCTTACCAGGGAAGTCTTCCAGATATTCGTGCAGCCATACCGCCCAGTTGCGGGAAGTCGAAATCTTGTCTCCTTCCAGATTCAGGAATTCGTTGCTCGGCACGTTGTCCGGCAGGATATAGCTTCCTTCCGCTTTCAGCATGGCGGGGAATACGATGCAGTGGAATACGATATTGTCCTTTCCGATGAAGTGGAGCAGGCGTGTTTCGGGGTCTTTCCACCATGTCTCCCAACTGTCGGGAAGCAGTTCCTTGGTATTGGAAATGTATCCGATAGGAGCATCGAACCACACGTACAGCACCTTTCCTTCCGCACCTTCTACGGGCACAGGGATACCCCAGTCGAGGTCACGACTGACGGCACGCGGCTGCAATCCCATGTCGAGCCAGCTCTTGCACTGTCCATATACGTTGGGGCGCCATTCCTTGTGGTCTTCCAGAATCCATTGGCGCAACCATCCTTCGTGTTTGTCGAGGGGCAGATACCAGTGCTTGGTCTCCTTCATCACAGGTTTGCTGCCGCTGATGGCGCTCTTCGGGTTGATCAGATCGGTGGGCGACAGGGAGGTTCCGCATTTCTCGCATTGGTCGCCATAGGCACCTTCCGAATGGCAGTGAGGACACTCACCGGTGATGTAACGGTCGGCGAGGAATGTTTTCGCTTCTTCGTCGTAGTATTGTTCGGATGTTTTTTCGATAAACTCTCCTTTGTTGTATAGCGTCTTAAAGAAATCCGAAGCCAGCTCATGATGCGTCTTCGAAGTGGTGCGGCTGTATACATCGAACGAAACGCCGAATTCTTCGAACGATTTCTTGATCAGATAGTGGTAACGGTCTACTACATCCTGCGGAGTGACTCCTTCTTTCTTTGCACGAATCGTGATAGGTACTCCGTGTTCGTCCGAACCTCCGATAAACAATACATCTTCTTTCTTCAGTCGCAGATAGCGCACATAGATATCTGCCGGTACATATACGCCGGCCAGGTGACCGATGTGTACAGGTCCGTTCGCATACGGCAGTGCCGATGTGACGGTGGTTCTCTTGAATTTCTTTTCCATTGATATAGAGTGATTTTATGATTTTACTGCTTGCAATGTGCAAAGATACGGTTTGCAACGTGCAAAGATAATGCTTTCCACAGATTTCAGGAAGAAATGTGACAGGAAATCTGTGGAAAAGGCTTGTTTAGCCTGTGCCGTTTTTACATCATCATATTCTTTCTGATGGAGAACTTCACTATTGCCATATCCTGAATGGTGTCTACAGGCAAGTCCATCGGCTCGTGGTGCGGATTGTAGCTGACGAGTTTGACGTACCCTTCCTTCTCCGAGCGGTTGACGTATTTCACCGTCAGATACTGGTCTCCGTCGAGGTGGAACGCCACGATGTACATTTCTCCGTAAATGACGTTGCTGAAGTTGTTGATCCCCTTGAACCCTACGATATCTCCCGATTTGAGAATGGGATACATACTGTCTCCGTTGACAAAGATGGCTCCGTCACACGCGGGTATGCTCGGAATCAGTATTTTGCCCAGCGCATATTGGCGTTTGTCGGAAAGCAGGGTCCTTAAATTGGCGGCGGCTGTGATGTCATAGAGCGTCACACTTCGGTCGTCTATGGCTTCTGTGGTTTTTGAATTGTGAATAGTCTCTACTTCTCCCCGTATCTTTCCGTTGTCAAAAGACTTTGGGTCGTGCAGCGGACTTCCCTTTCCGGTCAGCAGCCAGTTGTAGTCCACATGACGCAGCTTATTCAGCAGTAAAGGAAAGTCTATGCTGTTTCGCGCGCACCAGTTGGAAAGTGTCGCTCTGGCTACTCCTA
>OGJO01000848.1_pt1 | contig 14796 bp, 18 predicted proteins | sample 1572121 | NCBI WGS metagenome assembly OGJO01 (sample SAMEA2582081, study PRJEB24529) | metagenome | biome: Human gut stool | place: China | collected 2011
TAAAAAATATGTTGACATTGTTTTGGGATATCTGTATAATAACAAATGTTCCGAGACGCCGGAGTGGCGGAATGGCAGACGCACTTGACTCAAAATCAAGCGGGTAACACCGTGTGGGTTCAAGTCCCACCTCCGGCACCAACTTTAGGCGGTAAGACTTTTGTCTTACCGCCTATTTTTTATATATTTATATTTATGAATTAATATACAGTTGTATACATTTTATTTGCTTGAGGTGAAAGTATGGATCAAGGTGTAATTGAATATATTGCTAATGTCTTTGACATACCAAAGCTAGCACAACCTGTAAGTGTAGTTCAAATGCCTTTACCGTTAACACGGTTAGCTGAGATACCCTTAGATAGTTCTGTTAATCAATGCCAAGGCTTTTGTTATAACTCTAAAAAAGATGTATTTGTTCTTGCTTGTATAAACTCAGATAATACAAAACAAATTATGTATGAAATAAATCCAACAACGTTACAAGTTGTTGCTAAGTATGAATATAGTCAAAAACGTTTATTAGGCCATATGAATACGTTGACCTATAATCCGAATAATAATCGCTACTATACAACCAACGCTGTTGTAGATGGATATATCGTTACACCTATTGAAGCTGATAGCATGATTGTAGAGGCACCTATTAAATTAAAAGAAAAGGTATTTAACTTTGCCTTTGATAAAGAGCGCAACGAATATGTATCGATTGTGCCTTTAACAAATTCTCATCGTACAATTAATTATTACGATGCTGATTTTAACCGAATTCGTAGCTTTACAATTGATGCAGAGCATACTGATTTAAATAATAATGGCGCCTATGCAGCAAATGGTAACACTATATTTACAACCTTAACAACCTTTGTTTCTGTTGATGATGAAGGTGTTGTTAAGAATATAACTCCTTATGCGTCAGGTATGGAAGTAGAAGATATGGATTATCGTAATGGTCAAATGTATGTAGCCGTTAATCGCAAGGGGAAAGTTGAAATTTATAGCTTACCTACATTACCATTTTCAGTAAATGCCTAGATTTTATCTATGTTTTATCCACTTTAAGAGTGTATAATATAAATGTTGGGGTAATTTAGGAGTTATTATGAAATTAGGGAATGATATTATTGAAATTGACCGTATCCGTTGTGCTATAGAAAAATCTAAACCATTTCGTGATCGCGTCTATACGTCTCATGAGATTGATTACTGTGAAAGCAAAAAAAAAGGGCGTTATGCGTCTTATGCTGGCATATATGCTGCTAAAGAGGCTTTCATTAAAGCATTAGGAACGGGAATGCGCCATGGTTCATGGCAAGATATAGAAATTTATCATGATGAATTGGGGGCGCCCTTAATTCGTCTACAAGATACTTTCAAAGAAATCTATGAAACATTAGGTTATACTGATATACATGTGTCGATTAGCCATTGTAAAGAATATGCAATGAGTACGGTTATACTTGAAGGAGCATAAGATGCAAATATTAACAACTGAAGATGCTCGATATATAGATCAAGAGGTACCTAAGCAGTTAGGTGTTTCTTTAGAAATTCTAATGGAAAATGCAGGACGTGGCATTGTAGATGCTTTATGGGGACAATATGACTTATTTTCCTTAGATAATGCACGTTCTATCAATAGTTTTGTGCTATTTATCTGTGGTACAGGAAATAATGGGGCAGATGGTCTTGTAGCCGCTCGTCATCTATTAGAACAAGGCGTACCTGTACAAATTGTACTTGTCGGTGATACGAGCAAATGTAGTGACCTCTTTGCAATGCAACTTGAAAGATGTGAAGCAATGGGGTGTATCATTGATACGTATGACGAATTCAATGATTGGTCTAATGTGGCTATTGTTGTAGAAGGCATTATGGGCACAGGCTTAACAGGCCGATTGCGGGATTTAACCATCGATGTTTTGCATGATATTGATACTATGCGTAGTCAATATAATTTTGATTTGTGGGCTATTGATGTACCTGCAGGGCTAGATGCTTCTTCTGGTCAAATTTCAGAGGGAACATTGACTTATGATTATACGGTTACCTTTGGGGCTATTAAACAAGGTTTATTGTTATATCCTGGTAAGGCCATAGGGGGCACAGCTATTGTTGCACCGCTAGGAGCACCTTGGCAACACGTATTAGTTGATCGAGATAGTACTATAACGATTGATTCGGATTTAGCAGAAACTCTAATTAATTATCGGGTTCCTATGGCACACAAAGGTGTAAATGGGAATACATTAATCGTCGGTGGATCTAGTGATATGGTTGGAGCCCCTATGTTGGCCGCAGAAGCTGCTGTTCACAGTGGAGCCGGTAAGATTACATTAGGCGTTCCAGATATAATTAAACATGTTGTGCAAGGTCATATCATACCGGAAGTAATGGTAACATCTATCGATGAAAATGAATCCCTTTATGACGGACGTCAAGTAGTTGCTATTGGGCCAGGTTTGGGGCGCACTACAGATATTCCAGATGTAGTAAATCAAGCTATTGATTCCTGTGAAGGCGCTCTCGTCATTGATGCAGATGCGTTATATGCATTAGGCCATGTAGGTTCTGTCGATAAAGATGCTTTACGTGATGGCCATATTGAGTCCGTATATAAGGTGCAAAAAAATCTGCCATACTGTGTAATGACGCCTCATTTAGGTGAATTTAGTAGACTTATAGATTTGCCAATAAAATGGATTGAACGTCATTATATTACACTGGCTCGAGCATTTGCTAAGGCTCATCAAGTAGTGTTAGTACTTAAGGGAATTCCTTCTGTTGTGGCACTACCTGATGGTACGGTATATGTTAATACTATCGGAAATGCTGGTATGGGAACTGGCGGAATGGGGGATGTATTAACAGGTATTATTGCAGGTTTTATTAGCCAAGGTTATTCCTTACAAGATGGTGCAATTTTAGGTGTCTATGTACATAGCCGCAGTGCAGATATACTAAGTGATACTAAAACTTGGGGGTATACACCTAGTGATGTAAGTACATCGATAGGTTGTGTCATTAGTGAATTATTGGGAGAATAAGAATGACAAATAAAATACAGCGATTTATAGCCTTTTTGTTAGTGTTATGTATTCCAATCTTTGCTATTGCGGGATGCACGAATAAAGATGTAGCTAATGCAGCATCTCAGAATAGCACTAGTGTAAATGAAGGCTATTCAATTGATACGAAGCAGACGAATCCTGAAGGTCATCTAGATGTATATATGCTAGATATTGGTCAAGGCGATGCCATATTACTTAAGGTTGGCGATGAATATAGTATGATCGATACAGGTGATATAGAGCATCGTGAGAACATTGTGGCACAGTTAAAATCTATGGGTGTTACAAAGCTAAAAAATGTAATTATCACACATCCTCATGCTGATCATATGGGTGGTTTCTATGCCATCGCAAAAGCTATGCCTATTGAACATGTGTATGATGATGGTATTTCTGTTGATAATAATATGTATAAAACCTATGAAAAATGGATTGATAAAAATAAAATTCAACGGTCTACATTGCGTAGTGGTGATGTAGTAGATTTTGGTCATGGAGCGGTATTTGTTGTATATGCACCTTGGACTGAACCTTTAACAGATAAAAAAGGAGCGCCAGATCTTAATAATAACTCTATTGTAGGTAAATTAATTTTTGGTAAATTCTCTATGCTCTTTACTGGTGATGCAGAATTACAAGAAGAGAAAAAACTCATAAAAGAGCAGAACTCTAGACTGTTTGCCCGTGTTCTTAAGGTAGGTCACCACGGTTCTCGCACAAGTAGCTCTGAAGATTTTTTGAAATCTATTAAACCAGAAAGTGCATTAATTTCAAATGGCATGTATAATAGTTATGGTCATCCTCACGATGTAACATTACGTCGTTTGCAGGAAAATAATATTGCCATTTACCGTACAGATACGATGGGACGTATTCACATTAGTACGGATGGGAATGAATGGCAAATTACAACTGAACGTTAGCGTCGATTGCATAGCACAAAAATTAATTTTAAGCAACTGATTTTTGTGTGTACTGTATAAAGACTTTATATAGTAATATGTATAATCGGCATACTAATCTTCATGTTTGTATGAAATAATCTATCTATAATCTAACATTAGTTTATGGATAGATTGGAACGATGAGACTTTGATTCACAAAGATATCATCGACTCATCTCTATGGTTTGGACACTACGTATGTCAGTTAGATTGGAGTGAATGTATTGCGTAAACTATTTTTTATGTGCCTTGCTGTCTTGATGGCGATACCACTATTCTTGACTCAAGCAAAGGCAGCTAATCTTGAAGATGCTCGATGGGTGACACGAACTGATGCACCGGTACCATATGTTCGTATGGTTATGGATTTGTCAGCACCGGTAAAAGCGTCTGCATCGATTAGCAAAGATGGGAAAACGACGACTGTTACCTTAAAGAACACAAAGCTAAAAACTGCTAAAGCGAATATCAATATGGACTCTAGCATAGCTAGTTCTGCTAGACTCACAGAAGATGGCAGAGATGTGAAGGTAACAATTAAGACACCTTCATCTATCGATACGAGTGATGTAAAGGTATTTTCCCTAAAGAAAGATACGGTTAATCAGAAACCGTATCGCATCGTTGTAGATGTACAGAAAAAAGGTGTGGCACCTAAACCTGCTTATTATGGCAAACGTCCATCTCCTTCTGCACATCCTGCGAAAAATATGCCAACAGGATCCGGTAATTATTCTATTAGCGGTGGTCTATCTGGTAAAACAATTACGATTGACCCAGGTCATGGTGGTAGTGACTCTGGTGCCGTTGGGCCGCATGGTGTACAAGAGAAAAATATTACACTACCGATTTCTATGTACTTGAAAAAAGCTCTAGAAAATCGTGGCGCTAAAGTGCTTATGACTCGTACTACAGACGTAGACGTATACGGTCCTAATGCAAGTGGTGTTGATGAATTGGGTGCTCGTGTTAACGTAGCAAACCGTAGCAATTCTGATGCGCTCATCAGTGTGCATATTAACGCATTCAACAACCCAAGTGTTGGTGGTATTGCAACATACTACTATAGTAAAACAGGCAATGATGCTCGATTAGCACAAAAGGTACAATCTCAAATTGCTAACACACCTGGTTTCAATGGTGATCGTGGCATTCAAGAAGGTAACTTATATGTGTTGAGACATTCTAACATGCCTGCAGTTCTTGTAGAGCTTGGTTTTATTTCCAACCCTAATGAAGAACGTGTATTGCAATCTCCTCAAACACAAGAAGACTTTGCAAATCGCATTGCCAATGGTATTGCTAGTTACTTTGGAGGTTAATCGATGAAATTACGTAAACAAGTTCTGTCGATCCTCTGCGTAGGTTTGCTTGCATTTGCAGCGGGTTGTACACCTAATCAAGCACCTACAACGGGTAAAAGTGAACCTGTGCAAGAGACGAAAGTCAATAAGGATGCAGAAACAACAAAAACATCTCAAGAAATGGTTAAGATGGCCTTCTTTGTTCCAACAGAGGATGGCTCAGGGGTAAAACAATCAACCGTTGAGATGGAGGCGGACAAAGTAACGCCTAAAGCTGCTCTTCTAGCGATGTTAAAAGCTGATAGAGCACAAAAATATCCAGTATTCTCCAAGGATATTAAAATTACATCCGTTACTGTAAAGGACGGCATTGCTTCTGTAGAAGTGAATGACGCTTTCGTAAAAGGTAATGGTGGGGACTTAACTGTTAAATTACAAATGGCTGCCATTGTAAATACATTGACATCCTTTGATAATATTAATGGTGTTCTCTTCGTTAGCAATGGTAAAAAGGTACCTACTGTAGGTTCCTTTGATACGAAAGATCCTGTTAAACGGATGACAAACCTAATTAAAAAATAATTAAGTTAGGCTCATTGATAGCAGATAGTTGATATATCAACTATCTGCTATTTTTGTTGTCTTTTATATATGTTACAATACAATATGTATACTAATCGGAAGCCAGGTGATGAGATGCAATTAAAAGATGTAGGGGAATTTAATTTCATTCGCCACATTCAAGATAATACGATACATGATCCAAGTACTGTGATTACAGGAATTGGTGATGATTGTGCTGTATATAGTGCTAAGGAAGAAACAGATCAATTAATTAGTACTGATACGATGGTGGAAGGGGTTCACTTTAGCTTTCACTATATGAAGCCCTATGATGTAGGCTATCGTCTCATGACGGCCAATTTGAGTGATATTGCTGCTATGGGTGGTACTCCTCGTCAAATTGTGCTATCTGTGGCGGCACCTGAATATGTTGATACGGCTATTCTTGATGAAGTTTATAGAGGTATAAAAGATCAATGCGCAAAATATCATCTTAATATACTTGGTGGGGATACGGTGTGTACGGAAGGGCCCATGGTGTGGACTGTAACAATTATTGGTGATGTCCCTAAAGGAACTGCTATTATGCGTAGCGGTGCGCAAGTAGGTGATATTGTGGGTATTACAAATTACGTAGGTTATGCTGCTACAGGTTTGGGCGCCTTATCATATAATTTAGATGGTTATCATATGACCAAGGTTGGTCATCAACGTCCAGATCCACAAATAGAATTGGGCCAACAATTGAGACAATTAGGTATTCATAGTATGAATGATATTAGTGATGGTCTCGGTAGTGAATTAAATGAAATTGCATCGGCTAGCAATGTATCTATTGTCATAGAGGAAAAAGCTATTCCACTACATGAGGAGACTTATGAATTAGCTAAGTATTTGCAGACTAATCCAGTGGACTATGCATTGTATGGTGGAGAGGACTTTCAACTAGTATTCACGGCTCCTAAATCATTGCTTTCTAAATTAGAGAATTTAGCAGGCATTACAATAATTGGTGAAGTTGTATCTGGACCAGCTCAGGTGCAGATGGTAACACCAGATAAAACGATTAAGACCATAGAAGCGAAAGGATATAATCATTTTCATGAATCATAAGGCACAGGTTCAATTAGAGACTCATACAGTTGAAGATACACAACAATTTGGACAATTATTAGGCAAATGGGTCAAACAAAGTGGAGACCCTTTATGTATTGCCTTAATTGGTAATTTGGGGACAGGAAAAACTCATCTATCTCAAGGCATTGCGAAAGGCTTTGGCGTTACAGAGGAGATTACAAGCCCTACGTTTGCTATCATGAATACTTACGATGTTGATAGAACACATTTATATCATTTTGATGTATATCGGTTGGATGATATAAGTGAACTAGAAAATATTGGCTTTTACGAATATACAGAGGACTGTGTATCCATTGTGGAGTGGGCTGATAAATTTTCTGATGAATTACCAGATGAAACATTATGGATATATTTAACTCGTATTGATGATACAAGCCGATCCATTACGTTAAGTAGTGATTATCTTACGAAAGATGATTTAGTAGATATAGGAGGCCCATATGTGGTTGGGAATTGAGACAAGTTCGCTCGTATCGAGTGTGGCCTTAATGGATGAAACAAACTTGATTGGTGAATTAACCATTCAAGCGGGATTAACTCATTCTGAGCAGCTAATACCTCACATCGACATGTTGTTGCGAGCCTCACAAGTAAAAAAGAATGAACTAAAAGGTATTATAGTTAGCATCGGTCCTGGTTCATTTACGGGATTGCGTATAGGTATGGGGACTGCAAAAGCTATGGCTTATGCCTTACAAATTCCATTGTATGGTGTGATGACAATGGATAGTTTGGCTCATAATGTTTCATATACAAATAGAACTATCTGTACTGTTATCGATGCTCAGAAAAAGCATGTCTATACTGGTCTGTATCGATATGAAAACAATGAGCTAGTATGTAAAGAGGAACCCTTTGTTATTGCGGCTAGTGATTTATTAGAAAAGTTCCGAGAAACTAAGGAAGAGGTCTTATTCTTAGGTGATGGTATCAAGCGCATTGAAAAGCTTTTAAACGAAAACGATACTAATTTGACTATTCTAGATATTTCACAACGCATTCCTAAAGCCAGTTCTTTACTTTTAGCGGGACGCGACTTAGTTATCCGTGAAGAGATATGTGATCCAATGGATATGGTTCCTTATTATATCCGTCGCTCTGAAGCAGAGGTTTTATGGGAGGAACGCCATAAGGATAATCCAGACATGTTAAACCAAAATCCTACAGTTGTTGTCACTGAAGCGGCAGGAGTAGAATAATGGAGATTCGGTTAGCTACGGTAGATGATGCTCAATCCATTTATGATATAGAGCAACAGTCCTTTTCTGTTCCATGGAGCTTGGAATCTGTACTTGCTGAACTTGAAGGGGCCGATAATAAGCTATATATGGTCATTTGTGAAGATGAGCATATTGTGGGCTATGCTGGTGCTTGGCTCGTATACGATGAAGGACAGATTACGAATATTGCTATTTTACCTTCCGCCCGTGGTAAGGGATATGGCTCAAAACTTACTAAAGAATTAATAGAAGAATGTTTGAATAGAGGGATGCATGAAATCTTCTTGGAGGTACGCATATCTAATTTACCGGCCTTGGCAATGTATAGAAATCTAGGATTTACTGTTAAGGGAATTCGTAAAGAGTATTATTCAGAGCCAAAAGAGGATGCTTATATTATGTCTCTCGTTTCAGAGGAAATAGAATGAGTATTTACACATTAGCCTTGGAAAGTAGTTGCGATGAAACATCTGCATCCGTCCTAAAGGATGGGCGTACTGTTTTATCTAATGTAATTTCTAGCCAAGTACCTATTCATAGAAAATTTGGTGGTGTTGTACCAGAAATCGCATCACGCCATCATATTGAACAAGTTATACCGGTTATAGATCAAGCATTGCGCGATGCAAATGTGACGTTACAAGATATAGACCATATTGGCGTTACCTATGGCCCAGGTCTTGTAGGGGCATTATTAGTTGGTGTAGCTGCTGCAAAGGGGTTATCCTTTGCTACAGGTATTCCTTTGATACCAGTTCACCATATGGAAGGTCATATTTTTGCTAATTTCTTAGCTAATCCAGAATTGGAGCCTCCATTTTTAAGCCTCGTCGTGTCTGGTGGTCATACCATGTTAGTGCATGTGAAAGGCTATGAAGAGTTTGATATCCTTGGACAAACTCGGGATGACGCAGCAGGGGAAGCATTTGATAAAATTGCTCGCGTTATGGGGTTCCCTTACCCAGGTGGCCCTCATATTGATGCTTTAGCTCTTGAAGGGAATCCAGATGCTATTGAATTTCCAAAAGCATTGAGTGAGCCCGGTAATTTTGAATTTAGTTTCAGTGGCTTAAAATCTGCGGTGTTAAACTATTTAAATAGTAAGCAGCAAAAGAATGAACCGATAAATCAAGCAGACGTTGCAGCATCCTTCCAAAAGGCGATTGTAGATGTATTAGTTGAGAAAACACGAGATGCAGCGCATACATTGGGGGAAACTCGTATTACCATAGCTGGTGGTGTTTCTGCTAATAAAGGTTTACAAACAGCATTACAAAAGATGTGCGAAAAAGAAGGATTTACCTATTACAAGCCTCATAAAATTTTGTCCACTGATAATGCAGCGATGATTGGTTGTCGCGCTTATTATATGGCCCAAGCCGGTAAATTCGCAGATTTAACATTGAATGCAAAACCAAGTGTTGAAATTGGTCATGTATCTTGGAAAGAGGATTAATCGTGGATATCGGTCAAGATATTTTAAATACAACACCATTAAGTCCATTACAAACCTCATTATTAGAGCATATTAGTAAACTTATATCCTTTGGCGAGTCATTGACCCGTCAAAGGATACAGATTTTTACACCTCTTCTAGAGTCCTCACAAGGTACTATGCATCATCGTGCTGATATGCTGTGTATTGAACGGAGTGACCAAGGTGTTATTACTCGACAGTTAAAAGGGAATAATACATGGCATTCTATGATGGAAAGTGGACAACCTCTTATTGGGGTAGAACATGATCAACGACAACATGTTTTTCCCGTTGTAGATAATGGTGGGCGTATTATTGGGGGCATTGCTTTTACCGTGTCTCCGTCTATTAAGATAGAACAATATGAGCAAGAGTATACCTTGTCGGATACGATGCAACGGCTCATGTTGACTGCTACGGATGAGCAAATACAATCATATGAACCGATTTCTTACTTTGATGGTTTAATCATTTTTGATGATTCTCATAGAATTCTGTATGGTAATGAGGCGGCTGTACAACTAGTAGATGTGCTAGGATTTGACCGACGACTTGTGGGCTCATCAATTTATAGCAGTACCTTAAAAGTTTCAGCCATCCAACAAGTGTTAGAGGATAGAACCATATATACTAGTGAAGAGATCTATCAAGATATGGTCATTCGTCAGCATATGATTCCTATTGCTATGGGGCGTAATGAAACACGTTGTTTCCTTGTGCTTCACGATTGTACCCGTGAAAGTAAGCAGCAACAAGAATTACTGGTAAAGAACTCGATTATTAAAGAAGTTCATCATCGTGTAAAAAACAATTTACAAACCGTAGCAGGTTTGTTGCGCATGGAGGCTAGACGTTCTAGCTTGCCTGAGGTTAAACAAGCCTTGCAAGAGGGAATAAATCGTATTGAAAGTATGGCATTAGTTCACGATATTGTATCCCATTATGACGAGGATTATATAGGTATCCGATCAATTTATGACGAGCTATGTCGCTTATTGCGTATGAGTATGGTTCGACAAGACCAAGATGTTACGTTTACCTATAGTGGAGAAGATATGTTGATATCCTCTCATATGGCTAGTTATGTATCCCTCATAATTAATGAGCTAATTACCAATAGCCTTGAACATGGCTTAGATGGTAAAAACGGAGAGATTCGTTTAGCTGTTACAGAGTCAGAGGAATATATTGTATTAGCTTTTTCTGATACGGGTAAAGGGTTGCCTCCAGAGTTTTCTATTAATTCCAACAAGCGATTAGGATTAACTATCATTAATAATTTAGTTACCCATGAGTTAAAAGGTAAATTATCTGTAGAAAATACAGATGTTGGTGTTCTAGTAACAATACATATGAAGAAGGAGAAGTAAATGCGCGTTTTAATAGTGGATGATGAATCCCTTATACGTATGGATCTACGCGATATTATTGAATCCTGTGGTCATGAAGTTGTAGCAGAAGGCACTAATGGAGTGGAAGCCATTAAACTTTGCAAAGAATATAAGCCTGATATTGTTCTTATGGATGTAAAGATGCCGGAGTTGGATGGCATAGAAGCAGCACGTCAAATTGGCTTTCACCATGAAGCACCAGTCGTACTATTAACAAGTTATAGTCAACAGGATTTAATTAATAAGGCTAGAGAATCTGGCGTTTATGGATATTTATTAAAACCTGTACGTGAAGAGCAATTGGTTCCCACCTTAGAAATGGCCTTAGGCCGTTATCATAGTGATGCGCAGCTTCGCGAAAAAATGGCTGAATTAGAACAGTCATTAGAAGATCGTAAAATCATTCAAAAGGGGACCGGTATATTGATGGATTTATACTCTATATCTGAAGAGGAAGCGTATAATCGCATTCGCGCCTTAAGTATGAAGAAACGCGATAGTATTGTTAATATATGTAAAGCATTAATTAATCAAGTTTCTAAATAGATGAAAAGACTAGTATAAGGATAAATCTTATACTAGTTTTTTTGTGTCTAACATCAAATAAAAACTAAAAAGTCAAAAAATCAAAATTTCTGCTTGCATTTATTTTGACATAGGTTATAATAATACATGTGATTAGCACTCGATAACTTAGAGTGCTAATAAATTGTAAATAATAACTAGTAAATAAGGAGTGACATCATATGTTAAAACCATTAGCTGACCGCGTTCTTATCCGTTTAGAAGCAAAAGAAGAAAAAACTAAAAGTGGTATTTTCCTTCCTGATACAGCAAAAGAAAAACCTCAAGAAGGTGTAGTAGTAGCTGTAGGTGCTGGTAAAGTTTATGACAATGGTCAACGTGTAGCTCCAGAAGTTAAAGTTGGCGATACTGTTATGTTCGCAAAATATGCTGGTAGCGAATTAGAAATCGATGGCGCTACTCATTTGATCATTAGCGAACGCGATATCTTAGCAGTATTATAATAGCTAATTTATAGCTGTATAGAGCTAAACATACTATTGATACATTTTATATTGCCTGCGGGCATATACATTCCCTTACATTAGATACTGTTATTATCTAGGAGGTAATACATATGGCAAAAGAAATCTTGTTTAATGAAGAAGCTCGTCGCGCTTTAGGTCGTGGCGTTGATCAATTGGCAAATGCTGTAAAAGTTACATTAGGACCAAAAGGCCGTAATGTTGTATTGGATAAAAAATTCGGTTCTCCAACAATTACAAATGATGGTGTAACTATTGCTCGTGATATCGAACTTCCAGATCCATTTGAAAACATGGGTGCTCAATTAGTTAAAGAAGTTGCTACTAAAACTAACGATGTAGCAGGTGACGGTACTACTACTGCAACTGTATTGGCACAAGCTATGATTCAAGAAGGCATGCGCAACGTAGCAGCTGGTGCTAACCCAATGATCTTGAAAAAAGGTATTGAAACAGCAGTAAAAACTTTGGTAGAAGAAATTAAAAAACGCTCCATCAAAGTTTCTGGTAAAGCTGAAATTGCTCAAGTTGCTAGCGTATCCGCTGCTGATGAAGAAATCGGTGGTTTGATTGCTGAAGCTATGGAAAAAGTTGGTAACGACGGCGTTATCACTGTAGAAGAATCCAAAGGCTTGCAAACTGCATTAAACGTAGTAGAAGGTATGCAATTTGACCGCGGCTACATTTCCCCTTACATGGTAACTGATCCTGATCGTATGGAAGCTGTTATGGATAACCCATACATCTTGATTACTGACCGTAAAATCAGTGCTATCGCAGATATGTTGCCAACACTTGAAAAAGTGGTAAAAGTAGGCAAAGAACTTCTTATCATCGCTGAAGATGTAGAAGGTGAAGCATTGGCTACATTGGTAGTAAACCGTTTGCGTGGTACATTCAAAGCTGTAGCTGTTAAAGCGCCTGGTTTCGGTGATCGTCGTAAAGCTATGCTTGAAGATATCGCTATCTTGACAGGTGGTACTGTAATTACTGAAGATATGGGCCGTAAACTTGATTCCGTAGAACTTACTGACCTTGGTACAGCTCGTCAAGTTCGCATCACTAAAGATGAAACTACAATCATCGATGGTGTAGGCGATAAAGATGTAATTGCTAAACGCGTAAGCCAAATCCGTGCACAAGTAGAAGAAACAACTTCTGAATTCGACCGTGAAAAATTACAAGAACGTCTTGCTAAATTGTCCGGTGGTGTTGCAGTTATCGAAGTAGGTGCTGCTACAGAAGTTGAAATGAAAGATAAAAAACTTCGTATCGAAGACGCATTGAACGCAACTCGCGCTGCTGTTGAAGAAGGTATCGTAGCTGGTGGTGGTACTACATTCATCGACATCATCCCTGCTTTGAACACATTGGAAGCTACTGGTGATGTTCAAACTGGTATCAACCTTGTTAAACGTGCAGTAGAAGAACCTCTTCGTCAAATCGCTTACAATGCTGGTCTTGAAGGCTCCGTTGTAGTTGAAAAAGTTAAAAATACTGAAGCTGGCGTTGGTTTCAATGCTTTGACTGAAGAATACATCGACATGGTAAAAGCTGGTATCGTGGATCCTGCAAAAGTTACACGTTCTGCTCTTCAAAATGCTGCATCCATTGCATCTCTTGTATTGACTACTGAAACAATCGTAGCTGACAAAGTAGAAGAAAATGCTGCAGTACCTGCAATGCCTCCAATGGGTGGCATGGGCGGTATGATGTAATCAACTGCTTCGCGCATAATCTATAAGATTTAGAATAATCCTAATGAATTAGGAACTATATGTTCACTTTTTCATTAGGATTATTTTTGTATGTATCTAAATCAGCTATATGAGGATTATCAAATCGATAAAATTGATTTTGTATACAACATATGTTATAATTCTATAGAATTTAATATTGAGTCTAGTTTGACACAGTAGTTACTGACCTTTATAATATGGTTATCGAATTATTTCGATGTTGTTTAACCTGAAAGAAGGATTACTATGTTGAGCTTTATTTTTAAAAGTAAACCTAATTATGTTAATTTTGGCCTCTTAGTTTATCGTTTGGCACTTGGTATATCCATGTTTTATCATGGATATTTAAAGTATTTGAGCGGTGCTGAAGGCCTTTATAAAGTTGGAGCTATGTTGGCACCATTAGGTGTACCTGGTGGTTATGAAATATTAGGTACTATGGCAGCATATGCAGAAATGATAGGCGGCGTACTTATAGCAATTGGTCTATTTACACGGATCGGATCACTGCTACTTATTAGTACATTAGCAGTGGCCACGATATTAAATCTTAGTGGCAGCTTCTTTAGTTGGGACTATCCATCTCAAATGGGCTTTGGTGCACTTATGTTATTCTTTGCAGGTGCAGGACGCTATAGCCTAGATAAAGCTTTATTTAAATAATAATTAGGATAATAGACTCGTCGCTTGATGAGTCTTTTATTTGTGTAGCGAGGTTATTATGAATACAAAAACAGTTCCGTTTACAGCTGAACAATTAGAAAATATTATTGCCCAATATCCAACACCATTTCATATTTACGATGAAGAAGCCATAAGAGCCAACGTTCGCAAGCTTATCAAGGCTTTTGACTGGGCGAAGGATTTTAAAGAATATTTTGCCGTTAAAGCTACCCC